>Ga0209403_10002058_pt1 | contig 24676 bp, 24 predicted proteins | sample ArcticOcean_MG_C_8_FD_187440 | JGI IMG/M metagenome (GOLD analysis project Ga0209403, IMG submission 187440) | Marine microbial communities from western Arctic Ocean - ArcticOcean_MG_CB11_86 (SPAdes) (version 2) | ecosystem: Environmental > Aquatic > Marine > Oceanic | place: Arctic Ocean... | reverse complement strand
GGGATGCCAACGATGACGACATCCAGCTCGAACTGAGACGCGGTAACCTACCAGAAAACGCAGAATTTGAAGACAATGGCGACGGCACAGGCATATTCCGCTGGGAAACCGGTTATGATGATGCGGGAGAATATGAGCCTGATTTAGTGGCTATATCCGGTGAAGAAGAGACCGTCCATAGGGTCACAATCGAAGTCCTCAATCTCAACCGAGCACCGGTGTTGGCGCGACCCTTACCCGATATTGTATTGCCTGAAGATCCCGGTGAAACGACCATCGCAGACCTTGATACCATATTCACCGATCCAGATAACGACCAATTACGATACATAATGTCTGATGCTCCTGTAGAGATGAATATTTTTGTTTTGCGCAACTCTCTGCGAGTCCGCCCGAGGATAAACTACAACCTGCCAGCAGGAGCAGAGATCGTCTTGACCTGCATTGACCCCGACAGTGCCCTTGTGCAAGACACACTTAGAGTTACGCTGACACCGGTCAATGATCCGCCGGGTCGATTTGGTTTGATAAGACCTGTTGACCGCTCGATAATCATTGATTTTCAAGCTGATTTTGTCTGGCATAAATCAGAGAATGTTGATGATGACACACTGGATTATCGCCTGATGCTAAATTTCTTTCATGATGAAATTGATACCGTCCTGACTTGGGATGCTGGAAGTGATACTGCACTCAGTCTGCAACAAATAGATACAATAGTTGTTAATCTGGGTATCGAGGCAAGGCTGTTGGTAACGTGGTTGGTGGAAGCCGGCGATGGCGAACTCTCATTGGAATCTTCCACACGGCGATTCATCACCATCCCCGAAGTCCTCGCAGCGGGAAGCAATCAGATCGAGATCCCAACCGAGTTCTCGCTTGGATCGGCGTACCCCAATCCGTTTAACCTGAATACAGTCATACCGTATGCTTTACCAAAACGGGCGAGTATCAGGATTGATGTTTTCAGCATTACGGGCAGATATATCACAACTTTGCTAAATGATGATCAAATTACAGGTTATCATTCCATCATCTGGTCGGCTGTAAATGTGGAGTCTGGAATGTATTTTATCCGAATGCAAAGCGCTGAATTCAACGCTGTGAAAAAAGTTATCTTCATGAAATAGATTGTGTAGTTCAACATAAAGAATTACTCGGCTCAATCCCTCAGTAATTAATAGAAGCTCAAATCAATAGGTAACGCCACTCTCTGTAATTGTTTGATCCGCAAGCACTAAAACTTCCAAAAAGCTGGAACTCAAAAGTATGCTTTTAGTTTCTTATAATAATTAGGTACATTATTTAGCGAAGACTCCCGAATATTGTGCGATTAGAATAATAAATAAATCAAAAACGGAATAATGAAACAGAAGAAAATAGTACTGGCATACAGCGGTGGATTGGATACCTCCGTTATCTTAAAATGGTTGACAAATCAAGGATATGAAGTCATATGCTTCATTGGTAATGTTGGACAAAAAGAGGATTTTGAGGCTGTAGAAAAAAAGGCTCTGGCTACCGGTGCATCAAAGGCTTACACCGAGGATTTGCGCAAAGAATTTGTGACGGATTATATTTTCCCAGCTCTGAAGGGAAACGCCCTTTACGAAGGTCAATATTTACTGGGCACAGCCTTAGCAAGACCAATTATTGCGAAAAAACAGATCGAAATAGCGAGAAAAGAAGGCGCTGAATACGTATCTCATGGTTCCACCGGCAAAGGAAATGATCAGGTGCGATTTGAATTGGCGTATTATGCACTAAATCCGGAAATTAAAGTTCTTGCGCCTTGGAAAGATCCTGAGTTCCTTTCTAAATTCAAGGGAAGGACGAATATGATAAATTATGCAAAAAAGTATGATATTGAAATTACCGCATCTAAAAAAAGGTCATACAGCGAAGATGAAAACCTGATGCACATTAGCCATGAAGCGGGCAATTTGGAAGATCCTTCCATTCGACCTGATGATGATGTGTTCACTATTTCCAATACCGTTAAAAACGCGCCGGACGTGGAAACCCTGATAGAGATTGAATTTAATAATGGAGTTCCGATTCAGGTAAAAAACATGGATGATGGAACTCAAATCTCTGACCCGCTGGAGCTTTTCAACTATCTAAATGACTTGGGCGGTGAGAATGGAATCGGACAATTAGATCTTGTGGAAAATCGCTTCATCGGGATAAAATCAAGGGGAGTTTATGAAACACCCGGTGCGACCATATTGTGGCGTGCTCACCGTGACCTCGAGGGAATTGCAATGGATAAGGAAGTCATGCATTTGAGAGACATGCTAATCCCAAAATTCGCGGAACTCATCTACAACGGTTTCTGGTTTTCGCCTGAAATGGACTTTATTATGGCTGCATTTAATAAAAGTCAGGAAGCTATCAACGGTACTGTACGTCTTGCCCTGTATAAAGGAAATATAATTCCGGCAGGAAGAGAATCTTCAACCTCCCTTTATGATCAAGACTTGTCCAGTATGGACATTGAGGGAGGCTTCAGATCCATGGATTCACAGGGATTCATTAACATCAACGCCATCCGTTTGAAGGCACATCATGTAGTTCTTCACAAGAATAGACCATACAGATGGCGTAAGGAGAATAAATGAACAAACTTTGGGACAAAGGGTATGATTTGAACAAAAAAATTGAATCATACACCGTTGGAAATGATCCCAAATTAGATCAGAAGTTAATATATTATGATTGTGTGGCTTCCAAAGCACACGCCAAAATGCTTCAAAAAATGAATCTATTGACGAAATCAGAAGCAGAGGATCTAATCTGTGAGCTGGATAAAATAATTTCCCTTGACAGCGAGGGAAAATTCGTTATCAGCCAGGATCAGGAAGATTGCCATACTGCAATAGAGATGTTCTTAACGGAATCTCTCGGTGACGTAGGAAAAAAAATACACACAGCCCGCTCGCGAAATGATCAGGTTCTAACTGCACTCAGGCTTTATTACAAAGACCAATTGGACGGAATTGAACAGGCAATACATGATCTAACAAATGTGATTTTGCAATTTAGCCGAAAATATGGTCACGTGCTGGTTCCAGGATATACGCATATGCAAAAAGCCATGCCATCCTCTTTTGAAATGTGGAGTGGGGCGTTTGTGGATTCTATGAATGAAAACCTGTTGCTGCTCGCCACAATAAAAAAATTGATAGATCAATCGCCTTTGGGAACAGCCGCTGGTTTTGGTGTTCCGTTGGATATAGATAGAGAGTTTACCACAAGGGAGTTGGGATTTTCACGTGTGCAGAGTAACCCTATATACGCCCAACATAGTCGTGGCAAATTTGAAATTTCAATTCTTCATGTGCTGTCACAAATAATGTTTGACCTGAATAAAATTGCCTCCGACTTGATTATGTTTAGCATGACCGAGTTTGGATACGTAGAGTTACCGGATGATTTCTGCACCGGAAGCTCGATCATGCCTCAAAAGAAAAACCCAGATGTTTTGGAATTGCTGCGGGCAAAATATCATATTGTCTCGTCCTATGAATTTCAAGTTGCGAGAATTTCTTCCAATCTAATTTCCGGATATAATAGAGACATACAGCTAACCAAAGAGCCGGTTATGAATGGGTTTTCAATTACCGTTTCCAGTTTGGAAATAGCAATTTTGCTGTTCGACCGTCTTTTTGTAAATGAACAGAGATGCAAATCTGCCATGACAGAAGAGATATACAGTACAGAGCAGGTTTACAAATTGGTTCAGCAAGGTATTCCGTTTCGCGATGCATATCAAAAAGTGGCAAATACAATTAAAAAGATCAAATGATTGTTGCAACAGGTGATATTATAGCTTTATAATATCAATTTGTTAAAGATCTGAGATCTGAGATCTTGGATCGCTGGCTAAGATAACAATTAGGATAATTTTATGATAAAAGGAATTCACGGGATGTTTTATTCATCCCAAGCAGATGAATTACGCGCATTCCTGCGCGACAAACTTGGACTTCCTGCTACAGATGTTGGCGGGGGCTGGTTGATAAATGACTTTACTGAGGCTGACATGGGTGTCCACCCCACCGATTTCGAAAGCAGTCCTCCCTCAGACACACATGCCGTATCGTTCTACTGTGACGACATCGAGCAAACAGTCGCCGAGCTTCGTGAGCGCGGTGTGGAGTTCAAGGACGAAATCAGCGACTATGGTTACGGCTTAACGATACATTTTGTCATGCCCGGCGATGTGGAGGTGGAGCTGTATCAGAAAAAGTATAAGTGATTATTCTACACTTGATTTTAGGGAGTGGACGGATGAATCTTAGTGTTGATTAATTAAGTGAACACAATTAACATAATCTCGGAGCAGTTGTGGCAGGTTTACTTGGTCTATTAATTTTTATAGCTGCATATGCAGCCTTTGTCAGATTCGTAATCAGACTGGTCACAGGGATCGAGCGTGAATGGCGCGAGATGCTTTTCTGGTGAAAGAGAATTTCCTGAGCAGGGAGAGGAACTTTGGGAACGAATACCGGAAGCATTCGAGGATGTAGAAAACCCAATCATCCAGTCACACAATGTCAATATCCAATATTGTTCGGGAATGACATTTGATGGTGAACTGATTTGGGGAGCTGATGGTATGCAGAACCGTCTCGCCGGGATGAACAAAGTCACTTTTGAAATGGAGAATGAAATCGAGCTTAATTTCTCTCCATCCGGTTTGACGTTCGTAGATGGCGTATTGTGGTGTGGTAATGCTCGAACAAACAACTTACACGCCTTTGACCTTGATGGTAACGAATTAGATGTGGTTGAAACAGACTTAGCCGTTATTGGTTTAGCCTATGATGGAAACGGTCATTTATTAGTAAACAGTAGAACAGATTCCCGTATTCATGTTTTCAATATAGAGAACAGTGAAGAGATCGCCCTAATGAATCAGCTTCCTGGGTTTGAACAGGATAATTCTTGGGATATAGAATGGGTTGAAGAGCATAATTTCGGTCAACTATGGGGAATCGGGGAGCATGGGGTACATCAGGCTTATGTAGATGAAAACTGGTTCAATATCTATGCAAACCAGTTCTTAGCAAATAGGCAATTCTGTCCCAAAGATTCTGACGACGTACAAATCAGGTATATCTATGGGAGTATTCCTAAAATTATTTCTGTTTCGCTTTCAAAACAGGGTCAAAATCAGAATTTGAAAGTTTCGTGAAAAATGCAGAATCCCATATGCGCATAATATGCGTAATTATAACAGTAAAAAACTGATGATTTCAAGGAAGTAAAATTACAATAACTCGGTTTTGGAAGTTTGGTAAGATTCATCAAAGTTGTTTGACTTGTATGTGCCTAATAATTCATAATATACAGCGCAAAAATTCGGTCTTCTTTTATATAGGAAGCGGGTATATGCATAACATGCACGAAATGGTGTGCAAAACGAGAAGACCGACACCTTGCGGCATCGGTCTTCTTTATCACCTGTAGCGGGGACAGGATTTGAACCTGCGACCTTCGGGTTATGAGCCCGATGAGCTACCAGACTGCTCCACCCCGCGATAAATTGTTTGTTCCGATAAGGAATATACTGTCTAAACCTGCCGTTGTCAATAACATTTTTGACTCTTATTTTCCTCTGTGAAAAATATCCCACTAACTGCACAATAAACGATTAAATTTATATTTAATCCCTACAATTACTATCCATGTCTACTCTCTAAGCATATTCAAAAGAGTCATATAATCCTCAGGTGGCTCGATCTCAAAATGTAACTCATCTTTTGTGATAGGATGTATAAAACCCAGCACCCTCGCATGGAGCATCTGGCGAGACGCCACCTGCAAGTACTCCCCCACTGCTTTACGCTGTGCCGAGCTTAATTTGCTAATCTGACGGTTGCGCCCACCGTATTCCTGATCCCCAAACACAGGATGACCTTTTGACTCAAGATGAACACGGATCTGATGAGTTCTGCCCGTTTCAAGGCGTACCGATACATGCGACATGAAATCAAAATTTTCAATCAACTTCCAGTGTGTCACTGCTGACTTACCGGATTGATTTACGGCGTATTTTTTCCTGTCCCGAATATCCCTGCCGATGGGTTCGTCAATTGTACCAGACTTGACCGGAAATTTCCACCAGACAATTGCCGAATATTCACGCTCAATCGTTCGATTCCTAAAATACTCAGCAATCATAGACAGGGCGGGTTGTTTCTTGCAGACCACCAGCAAGCCAGATGTGTTTTTATCCAGCCGATGGACTATTCCCGGACGGTCAGGGTCGTCTGTGGTAGCCAGTGGATGCTCCTGATCGCTGTAGTGACCGAGCAGGGCATTGACCAACGTTCCGGAAACGTTTCCTTTAGCAGGATGAATTACCATTCCAGCGGGCTTGTTAACTATTATCAAGTGCTCATCTTCATAATGAATATCTATTGGTATATTTTCTGGGAGTATATTCATCGTTGGATATGAAAGTATATCAACATGAATGGTCTGCCCAGGCTTGACGCTTTGCGATGGCTTACCAACATTGCCATCTACAAAAACCATGCCTTCTTTTATCAGATTGCGAGACCGAGATCGGCTGACCTCGGCAACCTGACTGGAAATATAAATGTCGAGTCGTTCGGGTAGCTTGGCGAGAGGAACCAATAGCTCTACTCGCCTCGTAACTAAGTCTTCATGTCTATCGGTCAAGATATACACCATATGTTTCCCCCCATGCTATTGCAGGGGGGGATTAAGGGGGGGTTCTTAAATTCCCTCCCAATATTTAATATATCCTGAACAAATACCCACAACCCCCCTTTTATTCCCCCCTTCAATAGAAGGGTGGATCCGAGTAAACAAAACTCATTCATTACAATTATCACGCTGAATTAATTCTAGAATTGGACAATATTACCCTTATTTTATTAATGTTAGTTTTTTCGTCTGCTGAAAAACTCCAGCCTGGAGGCGATAAAAATACACACCAGCAGCATGATTGTCGACATTCCAAACCGATGTAAAGTTTCCGATTCCAAGATGCTCGTCTATTAATGTTTCAATTAAACGTCCATTTGAATCGAACATTTGTAAGCTGACCTGCTGTTGTGAAGGCAGATTGAAGGCAATTGTAGCTGTGCTGTTAAAGGGGTTCGGGTAAGAGGTGTAAAGTATTGTGCTCCAAGGTATGACAAAATCTCTGAAACCAGAAACCGATAGCGGATCTATCCCAGTTTTGATAAACCATGCTTGGCTTCCAACCAGTGCATATCCTCCATCATCAGTGAGAGTAAATGCATAGCAGTAATTACCATCATCATTGCCGTATGTAGCTGACCATAGACTATCACCATCTTCATTTATACGTAGCAACCAAAAATTGGTAGATCCGGGTCTAAAAGAGTTTGAATGTCCAGCAATTGTGAAGCCACCATCCTGAGTTTCAACGATTGAATGTGCAATATCTGTTCCCCTACCGCCATAATGCTCAGACCAGATTTCGTCACCATCTTGATCGACTCGTATTACCGAAAAATCATCCGCATAATCCCCGTCACCAACGATTCTGCTTTTACCTGCAAGCAGATAATCACCATTCGAGGCTTGGATTAATTTATAGCATTGATCGTTGAGCCCCCCTCTATACCTGCGCGACCACAAGCTGTCGCCATCCTCATTTGTACGAATCATTAAAAAACTGATAGGGCCTGGAAAAAATGTTGTGCCAGCAAGCATATATCCACCGTCATCTGTTTGGATAAGGGAATTACCGTAATCGTGACGAATGTCGCCATATGTTTGTGAGCATAGACTATCACCATTTTCGTCTAATTTTATCAACCAAAAGTCCTGCCAACCAGAACCGAATGATCCTGTTTGTCCAATAATTGCATAACCCCCGTCGTCGGTTTGAATGATCTCTTACCAGAATCGCTTTCTTCACCACCAAGTGTTTTTGACCAAAGGCTGTCGCCATTTTCATCAGTTCTAATTAGCCAGAAATCATATGCTCCTGCTCCGAAAGAGTCGGTTCCACCTAACATTATGTAACCACCCCCATCTGCTCTGATGACGGAACTACAGTTATTAGTTCCTCTTCCTCCATAGGTCTGCGACCAGATGATGTCACCCATTTCATCTATTTTCACCAACCAAAAATCACGATTGGACGGACCGTCAGTTTGCTTAGAACCCGCCATGACAAAGCTGCTATCATTATTTTGAATAATCGAACTAAAGCTGTCACCCATCATATTTCCGTAGGTTCTTGACCATAGAGAGTCCGGTTGAGCATACGCTAAACCATTCAATGAAAAAGTGCATATAAAGAGTAAAATGATGAATTGGATAGTTTTCAGCTATTCAATTCCTTTCATAAAGATTATACCAATGACATCTATAAATCGTTACCAAAACCCACTAAAACCAATTTAATTTCAAATAACCACCAAAAACCGGAACTTTTGGTTGAATTCTTAGTATGGTTTTATAATAGTTATAAGCTGTCATATAATACAAGGTAAATCAGTGACAATTTTGGAGCAATCAACATATGAATCATGAAAACATCAGTTCGCTGCAAGAAGAGATCGGGCAAGAGAGCGGCTTTCTGACGGATATACGCCACGAAATCGGCAAAGTCGTGGTCGGGCAGAAACAAATGGTCGATCAATTATTGATCGGACTGCTCGCTGGAGGACACATCCTCCTCGAAGGTGTGCCAGGGTTGGCGAAAACTACGGCGATAAAAGCACTTTCAAAGACTATCGACACAAGCTTTCACCGGATTCAGTTCACGCCTGACCTGTTGCCAGCTGACCTTATCGGTACGCTGATCTATAATCAGCGTGAGGCTTCTTTTGAGGTACGCAAGGGTCCTATCTTTGCCAACCTAATCCTCGCAGACGAGATAAATCGTGCTGCAGCCAAGGTTCAGTCAGCACTGCTCGAGTGTATGCAGGAACATCAGGTTACTATTGGCGATGAGACCTATAAATTAGACAGCCCGTTTCTGGTGCTCGCTACTCAGAACCCCATCGAACAAGAAGGTACATACCCGCTTCCCGAAGCACAAGTTGACCGTTTCATGCTGAAGATTATCATTGACTACCCTAAGCGTGAAGAGGAACTTCAGATTATCCGTCAGGGCGACACATCAGCTGCCGAGGGCGTTAAATCTGTGGCTACTCCACGACAAATTATCAAAGCCCAAGAGCTGGTGAATCAAATTCATCTTGATGAAAAGGTTGAAAATTATATTCTTGACATTGTATTTGCCACGCGTGATCCTGAGAAATACGGACTTGATAACCTCGCGGATAAAATCAGATACGGTGCCTCACCACGAGCTTCGATATATTTGATGAAGGCTGCGCGCGCACATGCCTTCCTGAGAGGACGTGGATACGTGGTTCCCGAGGATATTCGAGCCATTGGTTATGAGGTGCTACGGCATCGGGTGATGATTACCTTTGAAGCCGAAGCCGACGAACTGACCTCGGATGATATTGTCAAAGAAATTTTTGGACACTTTGAAGTTCCTTAGAGGTTAGTGTTCCAATTTATTGCTCGCGGATAATACTCCGTCATTGCGAGCAAAGCGAAGCAATCTCATTGATAGCCTTGAGATTGCAGATTGCTTCGTCACTGCGTTCCTCGCAAAGACGGAATTCTCAGACAGACTGGAAAGCTGGAATACATTAATGTAGGCACGAAGTGCCTGAGAAGATAAGACATGGATTGACTGCACAAGCTTGTCCTGTTCCAGTCAGAATCAAGTTCAGAATGACGAGTAGGAAGTTCACGATGACGATAGATGGATAACTAATATAATATTTAACAACTTTGAATTTGGATAAACAACAAAACAAAACCATCCCACCAGTTTCAAAAGACTTGTTGCGTAAGGTAAAACTGCTTGAACTTCGCACCCGTTTGCAGGTGCGTGACGTGTTCGGCGGAAAATACCACTCGATCTTTAAGGGTCAGGGCATGGATTTCTCCGAAGTCAGAGAGTATCATCCCGGCGATGACATTCGCGACATCGATTGGAACGTCTCCGCCCGCATGGATCACCCGTACATAAAGGTGTATCGTGAAGAGCGCGAGTTGACGGTATTGCTCGTTGTAGATTTGTCCGCATCAGGCGAGTTTGGAACTGCTGAGTCTTTGAAGCGGGAGGTTGTAGCAGAACTTACCGCACTGCTCGCTATGTGTACCCTTACTAACAATGATAAGGTTGGCTTGATTCTGTTTACCGATAAAGTCGAGCATTTTGTTGCACCTAAAAAAGGCAGACGTCACACCCTCCGCCTGATCCGTGATGTTCTTGCGTTCGAACCGGAATCCAAGGGAACGTCCATCGCGGCAGGGATGAAATTTGCCTTGAACGCAATGCGCAAAAAGTCGGTGGTGTTCCTGATGAGTGATTTTATGTGTGACGATTATGAAAAAGTCATCCGTATTGCCGCTCGCAAACATGACCTGATTACGATTGACTTCTCCGACCCGCGCGAGCGAGAAATCCCACCCTCTGGACTGATACCTATTCAAGATACAGAAACCGGTGAAATTATTTGGTTTGACAGTTCTTCAGCTAAGGCTCGTCGCCGATTCAAACAAGAAGCTAACTCCATTATCGAGCAGCGCGAGGCATTTTTCAAGCGAAACTCGGTTGATCGCATTCCGCTCTCTATTGACAAGCCCTATTTTAAGGAACTGGTGAAATTCTTCCGAATGCGGGGCAGGAGAACATAGGTGAAAGTCCTGTTTAGCACGTCAATTTTGGTAATAATCTTTTGTCTTGGATTTGTTCCGATCTATTCTGACCTGCCACAAATCAGTGTGGATGTCGAGCCGCATGAAATTACCATAGGTGATCCGATTGAGTTGATTCTTCGGGCGAGAACTGAAGGCTACAAACAGGTTGTTCTGCCTTCAGGGAGTAACCTCGCACCATTTGAAGTGCTGAAGATTGATACACTGAAAAATTCTGCTGACGAAATTGCGATAAAATACACCATCACTCACTTTGAAGCTGGCGAGCAGGAATTAAAAGACATTCCCATACTATTCTTGACTGAAACCAGTACCGACTCTGCCGTGATACAAGCAGGCAGGATAATAGTCCACAGCGTTCTTCAAGCCGAGGACAGCACGGCGAATATCCGTGATATTCACTCGCCCGTAAAAATGGGTTGGTTATTGAGCGATATATTGCCCTTTGTTTGGATGGCTTTGGCAGTGTTATTTGTCGCAGGGGTTGCACATTACGTATATCACCGCTGGTTTGGGGGTAATAAGGTTGTTGCAGAAGTTAAAGTTATCAAACCTCCGCCATATGAAACGGCTGTCCGGCATCTTGAGGAACTACGGCTTAAAAAACTTTGGCAGCAAGGTTTCTTGATCGAATATTATAGCGAAATGACGGAAATTTTGAAGAGATACATTGGTGGCAGATACGAGTTTGATGCACCAGAGATGACTACTGATGAACTGATGTATAAGAAAGATAAATGGGCTGATACGGAGCAAAATTTTGGCTATATACACCAGATTATTACCTGCGCTGATTTGGTGAAGTTCGCCAACTACACACCAGCGAGAACAGACCATGAAGCTAATATGAAAGCTGGATTTGACTTTTTACTCGCAACTAAACCGCAACCGAAGCCGATTGCAAATTATGATAAAGTTGCTCAGACGAAAACAGATACGGTAGAGGTGCAATCTTGAGCATCCCCCGCTTTGCCGACCCGCTATTCCTGTTGGTCTTAGTCACCATTGTTCCGTGGGTGTGGTTGCTGCTACGTCGCAGTCGCTCGGGTTTCCCCGCAATTCCATTTTCGTCGCTGACAGTATTTTCTAAATTCAAGCAGTCACGCATAAAGCCGATGCTTAGATTTGTTCCAGTTGTTACAAAATTGACTGCACTGATTCTTCTCATTATCGCACTGGCTCGACCACAATCAATTAGCAAAGGACAGGATGTTTCGAGTGAGGGTATCGACATCATAATTGCCCTCGATATTTCGGCATCGATGCGTGCGCGTGACCTGACGCCAGATCGAGCGGAAGCAGCCAAGCGAGTCGCTGCCAACTTCATCGATCAACGTCCACAGGATAGAATTGGGATTGTACTGTTTGCCAAGCAGGCGTTCACGCAATGTCCATTGACGGTGGATCATTCGATCTTGAAGGAGTTGCTCGAAAACGTGCAGATTGGGTTGGTTGATCCCGATAACACCGCGATTGGTCAGGCTCTTGGAGTTGCGCTCAATCGCATGAAGGATAGCGACTCACGCTCAAAAGTTATAATTTTATTGACAGATGGTGAAAATAATTTTGGACAACCTCCCACAACTTTGGCGGAAGCAGCGGAGGCAATTGGAGTAAGGGTTTACACTATCGGTGTGGGAACAATAGGGCAGGCTCCATACCCCTTCCAGGATCCTTTTGGGCGAACGCGAATACAAAATGTTGCAGTTTCTATTGATGAAGAATTGCTGAAAGAGGTTGCATACGCAACTGGAGGAAAATATTTCCGCGCCACAGATGATGAAACATTAACCGAAATATTTTCCGAAATCGATCAAATGGAAAAGACCAAAATTGAGGTTAGAGCTTTCCGGAGATTCGCCGAGTTGTATTATAATTGGGTGATAGCTGCACTGATTTTGTTGACCATTGGCTGGCTTAGTGCTGCAGTAATTTTTAGAAGCATAGCATGATAAGATTTGTAAATCCACAATACCTTAATGCCCTTTGGCTGTTGCCTGTATTAGCGATTCTTGCGTATATAGAATATCGCTGGCGGATAAAAGTTATGTTACGCTGGGCTCAGCAGAAAATGTGGGATTATGTTTTGCCAGATCGGTCGCCTCGCAGGATATTATTGAAGCGGTGGTTGGGTGTGATGGCGATAGGATTGCTAATTTTTGCAATCGCAGGTCCACAAGTGGGAACGCGCGAAATCGAGGTCAAGCGTGAGGGTAGAGACATCGTCATAGCGATTGACGTATCACAGTCTATGGACACTGGTGATATTGTGCCAAGTAGGTTGATAAAAGCCAAGAACGAACTCAACCGGCTTTTGAAACAATTGCGCGGAGACCGCGTAGCCTTGGTTCCTTTCGCAGGTGTTGCGTTTGTGATGGTACCGCTGACCTTGGATTATTCGTCAATAATAACATCGCTTGAAGCCATTGAGCCTACGATGATTCCCTATCCCGGAACTTCATTGGAGGCGGCAATTCAGCAAGCACGTAGAGCATTTCGACCGGATGGTAAGGCGCAGAAAATATTGCTGATGATAACAGATAGTGAGGATCATGATACAAAACCTCTCGAAGAAGCGAAGCTCGCTGCCAAAGAGGGGATTCAAATTTTCTCAGTTGGTATGGCAACACTCCAAGGAGGACCGATACCGATCAAGAACGCTCGAGGGGTGATCACCGGTTACAAGGAATATCAGGGCAGCACGGTCGTATCACGTCTTAACGAGCCGATGCTGAAGAAGCTTGCAGAAATAACTGGCGGCGAATATTATCGTGCAACCCGTACCGGTAGCGAATTTAGGAAGATTCATCAAGTAATCACCGGCAAAAAGTCGGAAGAGTTTGAATCAAAACAGTTCACAGATTACGAGGATCGCTTTCAATGGCCGGTATTGGCTGCTATTATATTGTTGTTGGTTGAAGAAGCAATTCCACCGGGGCGCAGACGGAAGAAAAAGGTGATGGGATAATAAGAGTTTCACCACCAAGGCACCAAGAATACCAAGAAGAATTAATAATTGTATTCTTGGTGCCCTTGGTGGTGAATTATGTTACGTTAATATGAGATTACTTAATAAATTCAGAAATAATTTGCTCAGACTATTAATAATATGTAGCGTTTTTCTTACGGTTGGAAATCTGTTTGCCGCCGGACCACGGGGAACCGTGCGTAAAGGTGTTGACTTTTACAACAGCGAAGAATATGACAAGGCACTTGCAGAATTTCTCGCAGGGATGCAGGACGCTCCCGATAGAGATGAACTAAGCTACGATGTCGGCACAGCGTTCTATAAGTTACAAAAATACCCCGAAGCGATGTCAGCGTTTTCAAAATCAATCGAGGGACAAAATCCAGCCATTGCGAGCGAAGCATGGTACAATCTAGGAAATTCGCTGGTGAATGACGGTAATTTGGAGGATGCACTTGGAGCTTATAAAAATTCGCTAATACTAAACCATGGCGATATTGACGCTAAATTCAACCTCGAAACTGTCAGGCGATTGGTGCAGATGCAACAACAGCAACAGCAAGAGAGTGGTGAGTCGGACTCTACCCAACAAAACAAAGATCAGGAGCAGCAGGCAGAAAAACAACAGGGTGAAGATGAAAAACAGAAGTCTGAGCCAAATGAGGACGAAAAGGAAGATGAACAACAGGCACAAAATGACCAAGACTCGGAGGGTGAACCCCAAGACTCAACCGGTCAACCGCAGCCTGAGGAGTTAGGAGATATGACCGAAGAAGAAGCCCAGCAATTGTTACAGGCGATGCAGGGTGATGAGCTTGAAGCAATCAAGGAAAAGCTTAGGCGACAATTCGGTGAGCCAAAAAGAGTTGAAAAGGATTGGTGATTTGGCGTGATTACAGAATTAGTTTCAGTTTCAATCTTGAGCAGAATAATTGATTAGGTCATTTGCAATAATATGGCTCTTTGCCATTACTGGATACTCCGCTAATGTCACAATTGAAGCATCAATAGATCAAAGTGAAGTTAGTGTGGGCGGGCGGTTTACCTATTCGGTCACCATCACTGGCTCGACAAATTTTGACAAAGTAAAGATGCCTCCGTTTAGCGGATTTGACGTAGTGTCCGGTCCATCATCCTCAACACAGATTGAATTGGTAAATGGAAAAATGAGTCGTTCCGGGACCCACTCTTATGTTCTTCGAGCAAAAAAGCTGGGCGTCAGAGTTATTACGCCAGCATTATTTACGCTTAGTAAACGGAAATCAATCAGTAGCAACACTGTCAGTATTAAAGTGACTTCTGCTCAACAGTCACCAAGAAGCGCGGGGGGTAAATCTAACGTAAGCAGTTCAAAGAGAAAATCTAGATCGATGCCTGAAGTATTTATCGAAGCAAAAATCGATCAAGATTCCGTTTATAAATTTGAGATGGTTACTGTAACCTATGATTTATACTTCAAGGTAAATGTTTCTAATTATTCTTTTCCCAAAATTCCAAATGCCAAAGGATTCTGGCAAGAAGAATTCCGACTCCCCTCGCGACCAAAAATCAGAGATGAAAATGTCCGTGGAGTAGCATATAAGGTAGCTACGATTAGGAAAATTGGACTTTTCCCTACTCGCGCAGGGACACTTACTCTATCTCCACTGACAGCAGAGATCACGGTTGACCTGCCACGTAAGACTCGGTCACGCAGGCGAGGGTTTTCGGTGTTTGACGACTCGTTTTTTGGGCGTACACGCAGCGAACAGCGGTCAGTGTCAACTGAAAAAACTGAGTTGACAGTTCTCGGATTGCCCAAGAAAAATAAACCCGTCCATTTCAAGGGCGATGTCGGTAAATTTAACCTAAAAGTGAAATACGACAAACGGGAATTGGCGCAACACGATGCACTCAATATTGAAGTAACTGTCAACGGGACAGGTTATGTACACTCTGTCCAGGCACCAATTATCTCTATGCCGCCAGGCTTCGAAGTATTCGATCCTACAGTTGAAGAGAGTATTTCCATGAGCGGGAAACATTTGCGCGGTAAAAAGGTTTTTACGTATTTGGTAATCCCACGCCGGGCAGGCACATTTAAGCTGCGTCCTGTTCGATTTAGTTATTTCGACCCCGCCACCGGTGCCTATCGCAAGCTTAAGTCTGGTGGGAAAACAATCGTTATAACACCCGCAGAAGACGATCAGTATTTGACTGGTGGAGGAATGACTCCCGAGGAAGTCACATTGCTCGGGAGCGATATCCGGTATATTAAGGAGCTTACTACTCCATTGATGCCGAAACGGTCCAAAGCGTATGCCTCACATTGGTTTATTACCATGATGCTGTTTTCACCCTTACTGTTTTTACTCGGCTTGGGAACTGAAAATATTATTCAAAACCATTTTTCTGATCCTGTTGTAGTGAGGCTGAAACGAGCAACTGTTTCAATGAAGGGAACCCTGAAGAATTGTGAATCGCTGATTGAAAAAAATGAAATTCCTGTGGCTGTGGTTGAACTTTCCCAGAGCCTATCAGAGTTGGTCGGAGCGACAATTTGCGAACCAGCAGCCGGACTAACGAGACATTCGGTTGAAGCAGGGCTACTCAGTGTAAAAATGGAAAGCGAACTAATTGAGAGAGTAACATCTCTGCTCGAAGAAGCCGATAAGATAAGATTTAGTGGTGCAAAGTTAGATAATGGTCAGGCGATGAATTTATTAGCTAATTTTAGAGAATCCGCATCTGAGTTGGAGAATTTGACTTGAGCCATAATTCAGACAAAATTATTTTAACCACCAAGAACACCAAGAAGAAATTCTGGATGTACTCATTACGAGTGGTAATACTTTTTGTAATGACTGTGGCTATCTATGTGATGCCGATATATGCCGCCAGCCCGGACCTGCTCTTTCAGGCAGGGAACAAGGCATATCTTGACGGCAATTATCAAAAAGCATTGTCTAATTGGCAGTCGATTGAAGCGATGGAGTATGAGGGAGCGGAACTGTTTTACAATATGGGAAATTCTCATTATAAGCTTTCTCACGTTGGTCTGGCAATACTATATTGGGAAAAATCGCTCAAAATTTCTGGCGAAGATGAGGACCTGATGGTCAATCTTGCTATAGCTGAAACCAATTTGACAGATCAGATAGAAAAATCCGTTTCGCTACCAGTTTGGGGTTGGATTGCTGAAATCAGAGCATTGTTTTCCGATACACTACTTTCCATTTCCGCAGTCATACTTGGAATGATGATATTTGGGATTCTTTCCTTACGACGATGGGTAGTACGTGGAAACATAATGCGTAAATTTTTAAAGGGTACACTATCAGCGATGATTGTGCTCATTATCTTGAACCTCACTTTGATTATGTTACAAGTTCGAGATGAGCGTGCTACTCGACAGGGGATCATTATTCAGAGCGCTGCGGAAATATTTAGTGCTCCCGCAGTAGGTACGGGTACACTGTTGTTCACTTTGCACGAGGGAACTAAAGTGAGCGTGCTAAGAGGGTTGGAGGGTTGGTATGAAATTTCATTCGGAAGCGGAAAACAGGGGTGGGTTACCTCTGATAAAATTGGAGTAATTTAAATGTCTATTCAAGTTGAGATACAATATTTCATTGGTTGTCCTGACAGCAAGGAGTTGTTAAGCCGTGTTCAAAGTGCTGTTCAAAAGATTAATTACGATGTTGATTATCGGGAAGTTTTAGTGGAAACACCTGAAGCTGCTACTCGTTATAAATTTCGTGGATCACCAACTCTGCTAATTGACGGTGAAGACTACGAGGGGATGCCTGCGCCGGAAAACGCCAATTTATTTTGCCGGATTTATGCCAATGGCATTCCGTCAGAGGATGAAATTGTTTCCAAATTACAGAGCTTTCAGCCATAATGAAAAAGGTGCTGATAATTTGCACCTCAAATTCATGCCGTAGCCAAATGGCAGAAGGGTTGGTAAATAAACTGTTGAGTGATCAATGGACGGCCTATTCCGCAGGAGTCAAATCATTAATTGTCAATCGACATGCAATTGCAGTAATGAACGAGATTGGCATAGATATCAGTAATCAAAAATCAAAAATGATTTCTGACATTATAAACCTGTCAACTATGGATATGATTGTGACCGTCTGTGATGATGCTGCCGAACAGTGTCCAAACATCCATTCAAACTCAATCCAAGTGCATCTTGGTTTTGATGATCCTGCAAAATATGAGGATAGGCCGATGGAAGAAGCACTTACGTATTTCAGAGAGATTAGAGATGACATTCGCGATAGATTGATTAGTTTATTGTTACGCGTATAATTTGAAAGGTATTTATCAGGTAAAAACACTATAACTATTAGTACAATTTGATTCATCCGGATCATTAATTATATTTATTGATATAACAAGATTTAGAACATACATACATAAAATTACATACATAAAATTAAATACATAAAATTAAATACATAAAATTAAATACATAAAATTAAATACATAAAATTAAATACATAAAATTAAATACATAAAATTAAATTTATTTTAAGAATATGAATTATAAAAAACTACGAAAATATTGCTTTCAGCAATATAATAGAATAAATCCTGAATTGTTGGAGGTAATAGATTCTGTTGACTCACCTTTTAACTTCGCAAATCCTGCAACCATAAATGTATATGCTTTTTTAGCAAATTATTCCGTAGAGCTGACTAAGCAATATTTTAAAAAATCAATTGGCGATATAAATATGCTTGATTGGGGATGCGGTCGAGGACACAATACATATTTATTGAGAGAGCTTGGTGGAAATCCTGTAAGCTGTGATCTAAATGTTGATGCAGTAGATTCGGCATTTGGACAGGAAACGCCGATAATAGATCGCTACAATATCGATGTAATTCCTCTGAATCACCCATACAAGTTGCCCTTCGAGAGTAATTCTTTTGATGTTGTTCTTAGTTATGGAGTTTTAGAACATGTCTCTCACGATTTCGAATCTCTAAAGGAAATCAACCGAATACTAAAGGATGGTGGTTTACTATTGTGCTACTTTTTACCCTACTTTCTTTCCTGGACACAACCTGTGTCAAGGCTAACAAGATTGTATACCCACGACAGGCTCTATTCGAAATCACAGGTATATAAATTGTTGAAGGAATCACAGTTTGATTTAATTGATATCTGGCACAGACAGATATTGCCAAAAAATGTCATAAATTATCCTAACTACACGTTATTTGAAAGGCTAGATCAATTCTTGACAGATTACACACCACTACATTACTTTGTTACAAACATTGAGTTTGTTGCTGCTAAACGGCATGGTGCATTATGAACAGTTGTCTGTTTATAGTATATATTGTTAAAAATTATTAAAAAACTTGGCTTAGTGAAGAATTCTGATCTTAAATATAACCAGATAAAAGTTCTGTTCATTAGCTCAAGAGCAGACCATGGTGGAGGACCAAAACACCTCTACTTGTTACTGAAACATTTTTCTAGCACTATTCAAGCTTGGGTTGCCATACCCAATGAAAAACCGTATTGGGATCTAGTTACAATATTACCCATAGTCAAAGAAGTTATCGCTATTCCTCATAGACGTTTTAGCCTTAGGAGCTTGATTTTGCTCAGAAGCGTTATCGTTAACAATGGAGTTAACCTTATACACTCCCACGGCAAAGGGGCTGGATTGTTTGGGAGAGTACTATCAATGATAACAGGAATTAATTGCATACACACGTTTCACGGTTTACACATAGGTGAGTATAATATAATTTTTCGCACTATTTATTTAGGTCTCGAACGAATAATGGCTAAATTTACGGCAGCATTTATTAGCGTTTCAGATGGTGAGCGGAAGTTGATTGAAAGATTAAAAATAACGAAAATTGATAGAGTTTATCTTATTGAGAATGGCGTTGAAACACCTCTGAATAAAGTATTGTATCCAGTTCAATCTAGGGATCGATTAAATGTTCTGATGATAAGTCGGTTTGATTATGCAAAAAATACAGAATTGGTAATTCCAATAATGAAACATTTGGCGGCAAAGAGTCTGCTTAATCGATTCACCTTCCAAATAATTGGGTCTGGTATAGGAATGTTAGCCGTTAAGGAATTGATCGCATCAAATAATTATAAGGATTCAGTTAGATTTCACGGGGACGTTCAAGATATTAGCGAACTATTTTTAACCGGTTATTGTTATCTTTCAACTTCTCGTTGGGAGGGATTACCCTTGGCATTGCTTGAGGCTCAATCCTTTGGGATTCCTGTTATTGCCACAGATGTTGTGGGAAACAACGATGTTATTGAGCAGGGCAAGAATGGATTTTTGTACAATATAGATAAACCAGAATTAGCAGCAAGCTATTTGTTGGAAATGTATAAAGACAAGAAACTATGGTTAGAGTTATCACAGCATATCTTGACAAATTATAATCCTAAATATCGAGTAGAAAACATGACCAAATCCACCGAGCGACTTTATACCGCCTTATTATCATGAGAAACGATTTTGTAAATTTGTTGTTACTCTAAAAGGCTATTGCGTATATTTATTTGAACTACTATATTGATTGTAAGCTCAATTGGGACATCGTCTAATGGCAGGACATACGGCTCTGGACCGTATAATCGGGGTTCGAATCCCTGTGTCCCAGCGAAATACCCGCAATTCCTTGACAACAGGGGGTTGCGGGTTTTATATTATATGCTATGTGCCGTATATGTGCCTTGTATAACTTCTATTTGGAGAATAGTATATGATAAAGCCTGAAAGACCAAACGTCAGGTCAAGAATTAACCCTAGCGGGAAAAGGGTCTATTTTATTGACTATATTGACCCTAACACCGGTAAGCGACAGCGCTATGTGGTTGGGATGGTAAAACGTGATGCTGAAAAAAAGGCAGATCAAGCTTATCGTGACATGATGGCGAAATATGTTGGCGATCCAGATCAATCTTATAATGACATATCTTTAATTTACCTCATAGAAGTTTATTTTAACTCGAAGCTAAACAGAATAGCACCATCATCTTTGCGAAGGTACCGTACATATGCAACAAATTTCATTGATTACATGTCACAAGAATTTCCTACCATTGAAACTGCATCAAAAGTATCCCGTCGCCAGGTTGAAATGTTCCTAAAGGAGCTATCAGATTCTGGAAAAAAACCGAAAACAATCAATGGTCAAATTTCATTTATCAAGAGAATAATCGATCTTGCCGTGAATGATGGATATATTCGCGAAAGCAAGGTAAAAAATATACAGCGTGTTCGTGATGTTTCTACTTCTTCTATAATTAACTATTGGACTGTTGAACAAGTTGAACTAATACTCAGTACTGTTAGATCATACTGGCGTGATCCTCTAGAATTTCTTTACCATACTGGTCTTCGAAAAGGAGAGTTAATAAATCTAACATGGGCTGATGTGAATCTAAATGAACGTCAACCTACTATTATTATTCAGGGAAAGGATGGATGGACACCTAAGACTAAAAAACAACGAGCAATTCCATTAAATGCAATAGCGGTTAACTTAATTAGGAAACAAACACATTCTTCAACTGATAAATATGTGTTCAAAGCTAAGAATGGGGGTATGATTCACCGTGATAAAATTTATCGTGGGTTACAGGTGGCATTAAAAAAGTTGGGACTGGATGGAACTGTACATACATTCCGTCATACCTTTGCATCACATTTAGTAATGAAGGGAATAGGACTTGAAACGGTTTCAAAGCTTCTCGGTCACAGTACTATCGAAATGACTATGAAGTACGCTCACCTCGCTCCCGATCACCTTCGCAAGGCTGTTAATGTACTAACTTCAGATTAATTTCCAGCTTTTTCATATTCCCTTCAAAATTCCTCGAATTATGACCTAAAATTATGTATGCTTAGATAGATCAATTCTAACCAACATGATTATGAATATGTACAAATTTCCAACTTTTTTTCATTTACCCTCATTTTTCTTCCAAATGCCCTCGACAAACGAATCGCGCTGAAGTATAATAGGTTAGCTTCAATCGAAGTAACCGACTGTAGGTGGCGAAGTACGCCACCTAACCTTAACAAAACCAATACTTAATATGAAGGAAAAATCTTCCCTCGAAACGACAAGTAAGAAGTGGAATCCGATTGTCGGATGTTCAAAGGTCAGCGAAGGATGCAAATATTGCTATGCCGAGTCCATCACCAAATGGTTAGTAGGAATGAATAATGTTAGATATAAAAATGGATTTAAGCTAACTATACATAATGATTTACTTGAACAGCCGTTAGAATGGAAGAAGCCGGAAAGAATATTTGTATGTGGCATGACAGATATTTTTCACGAAGAAATTCCCGACGCGATTATTCAGAAATTGTTTGAGGTCATGAACAAAACCCCACAGCATGATTATTTATTCACCACCAAGCGATCTGAACGTATGGCACAAATGGATAAAGATGATTTATTGAAATGGTCGGATAATATTTGGGCCGGTGTAACTGTCGAAAATTCGAAACGCAGGTATAGACTGGATCATTTGGTAGCTACCAAGGCGAAATTGAAGTATGTGATGGTCGAGCCATTGTTGGGGAAAGTAGATATCTCAGCATGGCTGAAGGATATTGACTGGGTAGCCCTCGGTGGCGAAAGTGGAAGACATGCACGACCCATGGAGGCAGACTGGGTAAGGAAGGTACGCGATGATTGCATCGAAGCCAAGGTGCCGTTTTACTTCAAACAGTGGGGTGGTGCCAGAAAGAAAATTGCGGGTAATGAAATTGATGGTAGACATTGGTTCGAATATCCTCGTTAGAATTGACAATATGGGTGATCGCGTAACTGCTGTCACCCTCACCACAGACTTACCGACCAGAGAATTAAATATTTGGCAAAAGTTGCCAATTATAATTTTAACCACAAATAATAATGTTTAAAAACATAGAATTGTCCATTTACGATAAAAATGATGAAATGGATACGATCGGATCATCTTCAGATGAAATAGTCTTAAGCTTAAGACAGTTTTCCAATCTTGCCTCACTAAAAACGAATGAAGTACTTGAAAAACTTAGCATTAAGGATAAATCAGAACTAGCTATTGGTGTTTGGTCAAAAGACGCAGACGGCGACAATCTTAAGAGTCATTTCCATAGATATAACATGCCACGCCAACGCTTGCTTAACTGGTCGGAATTGTTCAGGCTTTTTCCTGAAACCAGAAAAGTAGATTGGGACAATGTATTGCAGACCTTTCATAAAAAAAGAAATAGGTTTATACCCTGGGTTAATAGTGTAAAACTATTCATAATAAGAAATGATTATCCAGAAGACAGGGAATTTTTAAAGCCATATATTGATGATTATACAGTAGTTCTGACCTGGAAAGATTTACTCCAGAAATTGAATACCGATCTTGATCTTAAGTTTGAACGTCACATATCTTCAATTCCGTCTAATTGGGATTCCGGAATGGATTTTAAATGGGATAATCATACTCGACATTTGGTATTTCCAGATAATATTGATATTTGTAACCGAACCTATGAATATCTTAGTCAGGATGAAGACACTGTGGTTCAATCATGGTCTAGCTTTTTAAGTTTTTATCATGAAGCAGCAGAAATAAACTGGGAAGAACTAATCTAGTCAATCTGCAACAGATCAACAAATAACATAAGTGTAGGTCCTGTTGTATGGGGCTTACACTTATGTTTATCCTATTATATGCAATATTTCTAGCGAAAATTAAAAATTGCTATTGACAAATGAAAATTATGTTATATAATACTAATATATAATCGACTACAACACAATTCATGCAATCATAACCAACCACAAATATGGGAAAATCAACGACAAATTCATGGAGTGAAAAATCATGGAACCCAGTCACAGGCTGTACTAAAATAAGTAAAGGCTGTCGAAGGTGCTATGCGAAAAGGATAGCCGAAGATCTACAAGCTAAGGGAAATTACAAGTATAGAAACGGCTTCAACGTCACCTTACATCCGGATTCACTACTTGACCCACTTACAATAAAAAAACCTCACAGAATATTCGTTTGTTCTATGTCAGATCTATTTCACAAGGATGTGCCTGATCAATTTATTATCAATGTATTTGATGTAATGCGTAGGGCATGTCATCATACATTTCTTATTCTGACAAAACGTTCAACACGATTACGACTTATGGACCAGGCAGGATTGTTAAAATGGCAGTACAATATCTGGGCAGGGGTGTCAGTTGAAAACGATAAAGTTTATCAAAGGATTGATGACCTGTTGGCAACTAAAGCGAAGGTCAAATGGCTATCAATAGAACCATTGCTTGGTGAAGTTGATATTAGCAATCGTAAAGTGGACTGGGTAGTAACCGGCGGTGAAAGTGGCAAAGGATCAACACGAGTCGATCCAGATTGGGTTCGCAAACTACGCGATCAATGCCTAGCATCAAATACTCCATTTCTATTCAAGCAGTGGGGTGGTATTTATAATAATAAACGTGGCTGTTTGATTGATGGTAAGAAATGGAATGAATATCCTGTCACTAGAAAAGCACAATGTTCATTATTCGATTAATAATTAAAGAAAGGAATCAACATGATTAGATTCAACACACAAATAGCTGAAATAGCAGCCGACTACGACTTATGTAGGAAGATCTGCGAATGTTATACAATGGGGCAATCTGTCAGACACATTGCAACCAAATTCCAAATTTCAGACTATGCTGTTAGGAAGATCGCAAAGTATTATGCAAATGCTATTGACAATTGAAATTATTGAATTACAATATATTAGCGACCATATACCACCGATAGAATTGTTCCTGCTGGTTAAGATCAGGGCACCAAGTGCCCTTTTCTTTAGACTGGTAGGGTTTAATAATAACCTAAAAGCAAGGTAAAAGTATATGGGAATGCATACGCAAACTATAGAACTGATTGAACGACAA
>Ga0209403_10002047_pt1 | contig 24753 bp, 20 predicted proteins | sample ArcticOcean_MG_C_8_FD_187440 | JGI IMG/M metagenome (GOLD analysis project Ga0209403, IMG submission 187440) | Marine microbial communities from western Arctic Ocean - ArcticOcean_MG_CB11_86 (SPAdes) (version 2) | ecosystem: Environmental > Aquatic > Marine > Oceanic | place: Arctic Ocean... | reverse complement strand
GGTTTTTTATTTTCTTCAGATTGCGCGCCCGTGATGGTCGCGGCGGTCGCGGCTGCAGCGGCCATCAGATGACGGCGAGAGAGTCCATTATTTTGAGCTTCCATTATAATTATTTTATACTGTTAAGTAGAGAGATCCAAATCTTCGAATCATCTCCTATTTCATTGGAATAAATAAACTTAAGATAAGAATGATACTAAAACTCACCACGGAAATGGCAGTTGATATGACTGTCCAAGTTTTCAGGGTTTGTTTTTCAGTCATCCCTAAATAACGGGAAATCATCCAGAAACCTGAATCATTGACGTGTGAGAATCCGGTCGCCCCCGCGGCAATGGCGCAGGCAATTAATGCTAGGTAAGGTTGGGAGAACCCTTCCACAAAACTGACCATGAGACCAGCTGCGGTAAGCATGGCTACGGTAGCCGATCCTTGAGCGATCCTAACCAGAGTTGCAAAAATGTACGCGAGGACAATGATGGGGATGCCACTGTTTGAAAAGACTTCCTTGAGAGCATCAGCTATACCTGTTGCGATTAAGACTCCCTTAAAGACTCCTCCAGCACCGGTGATAAGGATAATGATTCCGGCCGGGCCCAGGGCCTTTGTGGAGATCTCTACTAGGTCATCTTTTGATGTTCCTCGACTGATGCCCAGGCACCAGATTGCCAGAAGAGTTGATATCATCAGTGCGATGACGGGATGGCCGAGGAAATGAATGACCTGGTTCGTCATTGGCATACTGTTAAGAATCTCAGCGACCTGCTGCCCTCTCTCTGCTTTAGTGAGCCCTGAATCGATTCCAGATATAGCTGTTTGTTCAACGATGGTTCCTGCAAGGATCAGAGCTATCGGAAGCCCTATTAGTGTGGCTATCTGTACAAAGCTTGGAAGTTTTTTGTCTTCTTGCTCGGTATCGGTGTCGATTACTGGCGGAGTTTGCACCTTCACTAAAGTTGCCATTTTAGAGCAAAGGATCGGTCCACAGATAATTGCTGTCGGAAGGCCGACAAGGACACCAAAGCCGATCACGTATCCTAGGTTCACTTCGAGGAAGTAGGCCACGGCGACTGGACCCGGTGTCGGTGGCACGAACGCGTGAGTGACGGCCATCCCGGCCACGAGCGGTAGGCCAAAGATAAGGAGTGATTTTTTGGTATCGCGGGCCAGTGCGTAAAGGAGCGGAGCAAGAATAACGAGAGCCACATCGAGAAATACCGGGACCGAGATAATGAAGCCCGTCAAGAGCATGGCCCATGGGGCCCGTTCCTGGCCGAAACGTCGTACCAGAGTATTGGCGAGGGCCTGAGTTCCTCCCGAATGCTCCAGCATCGCGCCAAAAATGGCTCCGATTCCTATGATCGTGGCAATGAAACCGAGTGCACCCCCCATGCTATCGACAATGGTCTGACCAATTTCTGTCAGTCCTGCAGCATTTTCTGGATTAATGCGGGTGGCCACTACCGAGACGAGAATCGAGACGACAATCAGTGCGAGGAATGCCTGAAGCTTGAATCGCAGGATTAAGACTAGAAGGAAGGCAATTCCGAATACCAATAGAGCGATAAGATTGGTGGTAGGGATCGATTCCTGGATTGCGGCCTGAGCGAGAATGGAAAACATAAAATTGGTTTAGTTGTAGGTTTGCCAAAGAGCGGGTGCCCGTTACAATGCATCCGCAATGTTTTCTATTTATAGAACTGAGACCGGCTATACAATCGAAAAGGACAGTTCCTGCGTTTTAGCGGGGGATTTTTGTCTAGATGAGCTCTTTACTACTGAAGATCCTTTAAAATATACCGAATTTCAGTTCGAGTCGGGACAATCATGTGATTTACCTAGTGGATCTCTTTTGGCTCCGGTAAGCAGTCAGGAAGTGTGGGCGGCAGGGGTCACTTATTACCGGAGCCGCGATGCCCGAATGGAGGAGAGTGAGTCTTCCGGAGGTGATCGATTTTATGACATGGTCTATGACGCTGAGAGGCCTGAACTTTTTTTTAAGGCCACGGCTGACCGTAGCCGGGGCCATCTTGACAAGGTCTGTATTCGCTCCGACTCGAGCTGGGACGTTCCTGAGCCGGAACTGACCCTGGCCATTAACGCGAACGGTAAAGTGTTCGGCTACACGATCGGCAATGACATGAGCTCAAGGTCAATCGAAGGAGAGAACCCTCTGTACCTTCCTCAGGCCAAGGTTTACCGCGGATCGTGTTCGCTCGGCCCTTGTCTCGTTGTCGGATCAAGTCCAGGCAAGGAAGCCATGATTTCGGTAACAATTTCACGGTCAGGTGAAGTGGTCTTCTCAGGTAATACTGAAGTTTCTCAGATCAAACGTAGCTTCGATGAACTCGCAGAATTTTTATTCCGTGATAATGAATTTCCCAATGGTGCTCTCCTCATGACCGGCACCGGTGTCGTTCCTGATTCTGATTTTACTCTCAGTTCAGGTGATCTTATCTCTATTAGTATTGACGGAATTGGAACCCTAGAAAACGAAGTCGAATAAAATATCATGAATGGAAATCAACTCATTGGCAATTCAGAGTCCGCAGAAGGCGACTCTACTTTTAACGCAATCAATCCCGGGACCGGGGACACTCTAGAGCCTGCCTTCCATGAGGCGACTCAGGGTGAGATTGATAAGGCACTCGAACTGGCTAAGGGAGCGGCTCCTTTCCTGCGCAACGCTTCAGGTTCTGACAGGAAACGCCTACTCGATGCAATCGCTGAGGAAATGGAAGCCGATGCCGAGGCCATCAAGGACCGGGTCGGAGCCGAGACCGGATATCCTCAGCCCAGACTTGACGGTGAATTTGGCCGGACCGTGATGCAGTTGAGGGTCTTTGGGAAGGTCGCGGAAGAAGGTGACTGGGTAGGACCCAGGATAGACACTGCCATCCCTGACAGGGAGCCTTTACCTAAGCCTGACCTGCGCCGGATGCTGGTCCCAGTAGGGCCAGTTGTCATTTTTGGGGCAAGTAACTTCCCCTTAGCTATTTCTGTTGCCGGTGGTGACCCGGCATCGGCGCTAGCCGCCGGCTGTCCGATTGTCACGAAGGGACACCCTTCTCATCCTGGCTCCTCAGAATTAGTCGCGAGGGCAATGCTTAGAGGCGTGGAGAAGGCCGGTTTCCCTGAGGGAACTTTTAGCATGCTTCAAGGAGCCACGAACGAGACTGGTAAGGCATTGGTCGAACATCCTGATACGAGAGCTGTGGCATTTACCGGTTCTCTTCGCGGTGGCCGGGCCCTATTCGACATTGCTGCAGCGCGGCCGAACCCGATCCCAGTCTATGCGGAAATGGGTAGCGTGAATCCACAGTTCGTTTTTCCTGGAAAACTTAATTCAGATCCTGCCCAGTTCGCTGAGTCCCTTTTCGGTTCAGTGACTATGGGTAATGGTCAGTTCTGTACTTGCCCCTCGTTGGTCTTTGTTCCTGAAGGTGAGAGCCTCCAAAAAATGACGGACCGTTATCTGGAACTGGTCGGAGAATCATCCGGAGCAGCTCTCCTTAATCCGGGCATTGCGTCCGCTTTTAGTCAGGGCATTGATCAGTGGCGAGGCATTGACGGTGTGGAGGTCCTTGGTGAAGGGACTCTCGAAGGAACGGCAGTCGGTGCAGGCCCTGTCATTGCCAAAGTCTCATTGGAGGATTTCACGAAGGATCCTGAGCCGTTCATGGATGAGGTTTTTGGTCCTTCAACAATGTTCGTTGTTTGTCCGGATACTGAGGGCTTTGTTGGTGCCTGCAGCGCGTTCGATGGACAGCTCGGTTCATCGGTCCACTGTAACGACGATGAGCTCATTTCATCTAAGGATTTGATCGGGCAGATCAGTGAGTTTGCTGGCCGCGTATGTGTTAACAGTTTCCCTACAGGGATCGAGGTCTGCGACTCGATTCATCATGGGGGTCCGTACCCGGCCACGACTGACGCACAGCATACTAGCATTGGCACGGCAGGCATCAGTCGTTGGGGTCGGCCCATCAGTTATCAGGGGACCCCTGACGCACTCCTTCCCGATGAGCTGAAGAATGATAATCCTCTGGGGATGATGCGACTCGTTGACGGTCAGTGGACCCGAGACCCTGTGGATTAAATAGGCTATTTCATCGACAATTTAACAGAATTCTTTTCATGTTAGAGTTCATGTGTTTTGGTGGATTCATTGACCAGTGTCTGAATCTTTCCCAGATATCCGTTTCCGCGGCCAGCTACGCCCGTCCCAGAAGGATGTGGTTGAAATTGTTCGTGACCAGCTGAGTGCCGGGGACCGTAAGTTTCATGTGGTCGCGCCTCCTGGTTCAGGTAAGACCGTGACTGGTCTTTTCTTGTGGGCCGAGGTATTACGTAGACCTGCTTTGGTCCTTTCGCCTAACTCAGCCATTCAGTCTCAGTGGGCAGCGAGGACTGATCTCTTTGGGGTCAATGGGGCCGATATTCCTTCGGACTTGATCAGTACAGATCCTAAGGATCCTTCTCTCATCACATCACTCACGTATCAGTCCGTTACCCTCCCTTCGAGGAACGAGGTAATGCTCAATGATTTTGCCGAGCGCATGTGGATTGATAGTCTCATTAATAAGGATGAAGCAAAGGATCCAACCGAAGCGTTAGTCTGGATCAATGACCTCAAGGAGCGCAACCCAGACTATCATAATAAGCGTTTATCTTATTATCGGAAGCAGAAGAGGGATGAAATTATTCAGGCCGGTGAACTGACTGGGCTCCTCCATGAGTCCTCAATGGAAACGTTAGGGCTTCTCAAGGAACGTGGCATTGGAATGATTATCCTGGATGAATGCCATCACCTCCTTAGTCATTGGGGACGTGTCCTTGCCGTGACTCAGCAGTTTCTTGATGATCCGATCATCGTTGGTCTGACTGCGACTCCTCCTGACGATATGCATAAGGACACGGTCGATTCAAAGCGGTATCGTGAATACTTTGGTCCGGTCGACTATGAGGTTCCTGTCCCAGCTGTGGTTAAGGACGGGTTCCTGGCTCCTTACCAGGACCTAGCGTATCTGATCCGCCCCACTGCTGAGGAGCTCCGCTACGTTGCGAGGACCTCGGATCAGTTTACGGAACTGGTTCACGATCTTTGCAATCCGCCCATGAATGAGGAAGGGAAGCCCATCCGTGAACCATTGGATCAATACGTTCAGAGGATCCTGAGCACCCTTAAGCTTCCGACTGGCAAGGCTGATAACTGGCTTGATTTTCAGAAGCGTGCTTCAAGCTTTGCCTGGTCATCAAGATACTTACTGAAAGAGCTCGGAAAAACTGTCCCACCTGGCGTTCCTGAATTTCCGGGCATTGGGAATGATGAGGAAGATCCTGCAAAAAAAATCTTGGACATGGAAAGTATCGTTCCTGTCATTTCCTGGTACCTGAGGCATGCCCTCAGAGGATCCGCGGACAAGGAACATCATGCCCTTGCCGAAAAAGCTATCAGTAGGCTCAGGATCCTTGGAGTCCAGATCACCGAAACAGGTTTCCAGAACTGTGCGTCTCCTGTTTCCCGTATCCTGATGTACTCAAAGGCCAAGGCCAAGGCCGTCATTTCAATTCTGAAGAGGGAGAAAGAGGTGCTGGAGGATACGATCAGGGCCGTCGTAATCTGCGATTATGAAAGGACTTCGGCCGTGACTAGTGAGATTAGTCATCTCCTTGACGATGAGGCCGGTGGCGCCGTTGCAGCTTTTAGGGAACTCCTTAATGACGAGGAAACGGACGCTCTTGACCCGATACTTTTGACCGGATCGACAATCCTCATTGATGATGATCTTAAAGATGTGATCGAGTATGAATGCCTGAAATGGTTAAAAGAGAACAAAAAGAAAGTGACTCTGGAGTGGGCAGAGGATGCCGGATTTCATGTCCTGAAGGGGAAAGGAAAGGACTGGGCTCCGAGGGTTTACGTGCAGATGTTCACTGAACTTTTCCAGAGGGGTATCACTCGTTGCCTTGTCGGGACTAGGGGCCTCCTCGGTGAGGGATGGGACGCGAACAAGATTAATGTGCTCATTGATTTAACTTCCGTTACGACTTCAATGTCAGTTAACCAGCTCCGTGGACGTTCTTTTAGGCTCGATTCTAATGTGCCTCACAAAATTGCCAATAATTGGGACGTTGTCTGTATTGCGCCTGAATTCACCAAAGGCATGGACGATTACAAGCGATTCAAGGATAAGCACAAGAGACTTTACGGGGTCACTGATGATGGGGCCATCGAGAAAGGTGTTGGTCATGTGCACGCGTCCTTCATGGGATTGCGCATCGATGACGTTGAGGAGAGTATGGTGAATCTGAACCGAGACATGCTTGATAGGGTCGGTCTACGTTCTCAATTCTATGAGCTTTGGAAGATTGGAAAGCCCTATCATCCTGAACCCATTAAGGCCGTTGAGATCAAATCTTCTAGAAAGGGATCGGATAGAGGAGGGTTCCCGCCCGGAAGGATGGGCGATCCGGAATGGACCGAGACGACTCTGACCGAGGTCATCGCTAAGGCCATCATTCGATCCTTATTTGAAGCTGAACTAATTGACGCGTCGAGTTGGCACGAGCTTTTTCAGAAACTTCATGTCAGTGAAAGGAACGGTGGCTACATTAGGGTCTTTCTGGAGAAGGCCGATGAGAAGGCATCGGCTATTCTCTCTGAGTCTCTGGCTCAGGTCTTTGGTCCGATCGAAGATGCCCGTTACCTGATCGAGAGGGGAGTCGACTTCGAGTATCAAGAGAGTCGATTTCAGGAAACTTGGGTTGAGCAAAGATTACCCAATTTTCTTTCCGATTTTATTATCCTAAAGACCATGAAGACGAAGAGGCGTTTCGAGGTAGTGAGGGTCCATGCAGTTCCAAAGGCCCTCGCCACAAAAAAAGAAACCGCACTCATTTTTGAAAAGTACTGGAATAAGTTGGTCAGCCCCGGCGAGGTCCTTTACCGTCAAAATAGTCAGACCCAAGCGCTAATGGATAAAGCGACTGAGGATGGGCTAATCGTTAATGATGCGGTACATGAAAAAGAGGTATTTATGTAATTTGGAAATTTGGGTATAGTTTAATTTCACAATAAACCTCTAAAATATTTTTAATTGAAGCGGCTAAGGGTAAATCTGCGTTGACTGACAATCATATTTAATCAAAGTTCGTCCATTTGCCAGATTTGATGAGTTCTTTAATGATTACACGTTTCCCCTCAGGTAGCATCCATCATATAGTTCTACCATGAAAACCAGATTGCATACACTTGAGAGACGCTCGTTCATACGCACGGCAGGTACCGCAACCCTCGCTGCTATTGGTGGCCCTTTGACGCATACTGCAGTTGCTGCGGCTAAAAGCCAAAGGCCAGAATCACTGGTAAAACTCCTATACCAAAATCTTGATGAAAGACAACGCAAAGCAGTTTGCTTCCCGTGGAACCATATCGACAAGCAACGCGGTCTTTTACGCACTAGGATAGAGAATAATTGGCGTATCACCAAACCGATCATCGGCAGTGGATTCTTTTCCAAGGATCAGCAGGAACTCATCCGAGCGATCTTTGAAGGCATGACAAATCCCGAATGGCACACGCGCTTTGACAAGCAACTCAAGGACGATGTTGGCGGTTTTGGAAAAAAACAATCAATTGCGATTTTTGGTGAACCTGGATCTGGTAATTTTGAGTTTGTTCTTACAAGCCGCCACATGACGCTGCGCTGTGACGGCGACAGTGCTGGGCACGTCGCCTTCGGCGGGCCCATTCTCTACGCTCATGAGGGAGAACGCTTTTACGAAAGGCCAGATCACAAAAATAACGTTTTCTGGCCACAGGCAATTGAGGCCAACAAGCTTTACCGTATCCTTGACCCCAGGCACCAGGAACTGGCACTGGTCACTGAAGGCATGCCTTCCGAGGAATTAGTAGGCTTCAAAGGCGTTAAGGGATCATTCCACGGATGCCCGGTCAGTGAACTTGCTGGTAACCAGAAGGCGGAGTTGCAGCGCATTTTAAAAATGCTACTAGAACCCTTCCGGCAGTCCGACCGGAAAGAGGCACTTAAGTGCCTTGCTACCCAAGGTGGCCTCGATAACTGCCACTTGGCTTTCTACAAAGAAGGCGACCTGGGTAATGACGGCATCTACGACAACTGGCGGCTGGAGGGACCTTCATTTGTCTGGTATTTTCGCGGTCGTCCACACGTTCACGTCTGGGTGAATGTCGCCGACAATCCTTCGGTGAAACTCAATTCTCATCAAGATTCAGTAGGAGTTTAAATTGAAAATGCTAGAGAAACCCTCCTAAAATCAGAATAAATATTCTAAAATATTTTTAATTGAAGCGTTTTATTCCAAACCTTTTCTTGATCCTGATTGGCTTGGCGACATCGAATGCTGCCGAGGTCTCCTCAGACATGCTCTTTGCGCATAAGATTATGCCGATGTTCAAGGCCAAGTGCTTAGCATGTCATGGGGAAGACCCTAAGAAAATTAAGGGTGATTTTGATATGAGAACTTACCCGAGTCTTCTCAAGGGCGGGGAAAGTGAGGAACCCTCAATTGTCCCAGGTAAGCCCTTGCAGAGTCCCTTATATATGGCCGTGAAGCGTGAGCATAAGGATCAGTGGGAGCCGATGCCGCCAAAAGAAAATGATAAACTCAGTACTGAACAGACCGATCATATCCGAAACTGGATCGAGGGGGGTGCGTCATGGCCAGGCCCGGACCGTGTGGTTGAGTTATTGAAAGAAAAAGATCCATGGTCTGCCGAGGGTGGTGTCAGAGTGAAGACCAGTGGAGGTCTGTCCGAGACTTGGACTAACCGCAAATATGAAGAATCAAAACTGTGGGCCTACCGACCGATAAAGAAGCCGAATCTAAGGGTCAACAGTCACCCAGTCGATGATCTTATCGGGACCCGTTCACCTGATGGTCTGGTTCTGGCACTGCCCGCTGAAGCGTTGACACTGATCCGGCGCGTGACATTTGATCTTACTGGATTGCCACCGAAGTCGCGAGAAGTGCAGGCCTTTAAAATGGCTTGGAATAAAGATAAGGACAAGGCATGGGAGGAGTTAATTGACCGGTTACTCGTCTCGCCACATTACGGTGAACAGATGGCAAGGTACTGGCTTGATGTTGTGCGTTATGCAGACTCTGCAGGATTCTCTAACGACTATCCACGTCCTCACGCATGGCGTTACCGCGACTATGTGGTGCGTTCATTTAATAATGATAAGCCTTATGACCAGTTCGTGCGCGAGCAGATTGCCGGCGATGAAATTAAACCTAAGGATCCGGACCACCTCATTGCGACAGGCTTTCTTAGGATGGGTCCTTGGGAGCATACTGGCATGAGCGTCAAGGCGGTGACTCGGCAGCAATATTTGGATGATGTGGTCAATTCTGTGGGGGTAACTTTCCTTGCCAATGAACTGCGTTGCGCTAAGTGCCATGATCATAAGTTTGATCCGGTACCGACCCGAGACTATTACCGGATGCAGGCGATCTTTGCTCCGATCACGTTTTCTGAACGTAAACTTCCTTGGCAGGATTTTGAGAATAAAAAATGGATCAAACAGGATCATGAACGTTACCAGCGGTTAATAAAGGAGAAGGGAATCCGTAGTATCAACTCACTGCCTGAGGCTGACAGGCCAGTGAGTCAGTTTGATGAGGAATCGGAGAAAGCGGGTCATTCGAAGGTCAATAATAAGCGGAGGCAGCAGCTCAATTATCAGCTCAAGCGTGCCAACCCTTTTGTTTTCTCCGTTTTTAATGGGATCCCTGACAAGATCCATATTCTGAAAGGAGGATCCATTGAATCACCCCAAGGAGAAGTGAGTCCTGGAGTCTTGAGCTTATTCAAGGGTTCAGAGGAACCGGCTTCATTAACTAACAATAAAATTGGTCGCCGCAAAGAGTTGGCAAAATGGATTACCAGTAAAGATAATCCACTCACTGCTCGCGTGATTGTGAACCGGATCTGGCAATGGCACTTTGGCCAGGCGCTGGCTGGTAATCCTAATAATTTTGGTGGGACAGGCAAGCCGCCTACGCACCCGGAACTGCTCGACTGGCTTGCCGCGACATTTGTTGAGGAAGGATGGTCAATTAAGAGGATACATCGTCACATACTCACTTCGGCTGCCTACCAACGCGCGGCGACCCATCCTGATCCGGGTACATTATCCAAACTGGATCCTGACGACATAAGTTACGCTGTCTTTAAGCCTCGCCGATTAACGGCAGAGGAACTACGTGATTCTATGTTGGCAGTTTCTGGTGAACTTAATTCGATCCTTGGAGGTATTCCCTGTCATCCGGAAATCAATGAGGAGGTTGCTATGCAGCCACGTCACATCATGGGCTCTGTGGGTCCAGCATATCAGGCTGACTCGTTGCCTTCGCAGAGAAACCGTCGGACCCTTTATGCTGAGCGGATCCGGACGCTGGCTGACCCGATGCTGGAAGTCTTTAATAAGCCCGGGCCCGATCTTTCATGTGAAAGACGTGAAACTGCCACCATTGCCCCTCAGGCATTTACGATGCTCAATAGTCCAATCATCCGGTCCAGGTCGCTGGCCTTTGCTGCCCGGTTAGAAAAGGAAAGACCCGGAAATCTTAATGAACAGATACGTCGAGCTTTCCGGTTAGCATATCACCGGATGCCTAATGATTCGGAAATGAAGATGAGCTTAGAATATTTGGCGAATTCCAAGAAAGAGCATGAGGCTAATCAACAGGAAAGAGTGGAAGTGCCGAAGTACGTGGTTCGCCAGATGGTGGAGGAAATGACTGGGCAGGCTTTCTGGTGGGTGGAGGATTTAGATATTTATGCGGGGGCAGATTATGTTCCTGACCTGAAGCCATGGGACGTGGGAGTAGCTACCCGAGCACTGGGAGATCTTTGCCTAGTACTTTTTAACTCGAACGAATTTATATATATCTACTAAAGCATGCACCGGAGGGAATTTTTATATGGAGTCAATGGTGGGGTGGGTGCACTGGCATTTCATTCAATATTGCGGGCAGAAGAGGAGAGCGGGCCTTTGGCGGCAAAGGTGGCACATTTTCCCAAGGCCAAGGCCAAACGCTGTATTTTTCTCTACATGGCCGGTGGCCCCAGTCACATCGACACCTTTGATCCAAAGCCAAAGCTCAAGGAACTGCATCTCAAGAAATTTAAACGGCAGAGTAAGTTCCTCTCCGCGATGGGTTCTGGTGAGCGCTATTACGTGCAGAGCCCGTTTAATTTTGTGAGGGCCGGCAAGAGTGGTATTGAAATGTGCGAGCACTGGCAGCACCTGGCCGGGGTCGCTGATGAGCTTTGTGTCTATCGCGGATGCAAGGCCGAGTCGATCAATCATCCCACCGCCAACTATCATATGAATACTGGTAACCGATTCGGTGGTGATCCCGCGATAGGTTCCTGGGTAACTTATGGGCTCGGTACGGAGAATCAGGACTTGCCGGGCTACGTGGTCCTGCCCGAGGTGGCCTACCCGCAAGGAGGATCGGCTAACTGGTCGAATGGATTTTTATCACCACATTTTCAGGGAACCACCCTCCGCTCGAAAGGTTCACCGATCCTTGACTTGCATCCACCCAAAGGAGTCACACGTGAGGCTCAACGCAGTAACCTTGACTTGTTATCCGGGTTTAATTCAATGCACGCTAACCGACATCCTGGTCATGAGGAATTAGCCGCGCGCATGGAGAGCTATGAGTTGGCGTATCGTATGCAGATGGAGGTGCCTGGAATTCTTGACATCGGCAAGGAGAAGCAGTCCACCCGTGAAGCTTACGGATTGGATGACCAACGGACCGAGGAGTTCGGGCGAAGGTTACTCTTAGCGAGGCGCCTACTTGAAGGCGGTGTACGTTTCGTGCAAGTCTACACGGCTGGTTGGGATTCACATGATTATATTAATCGTTCTCACCGTGAGCGAATTCGTTCGGTTGATAAACCCATCGCTTCACTGATTAAGGATCTTAAGGATCGGGGTCTGCTAGATGAAACCTTGATTGTCTGGTGCGGTGAATTTGGCCGGACACCTGATAACGGTAAGCGCGCTGGCGGAGAGCGTCTCGGACGTGATCATAATAAAAATGCCATGGCTGTCTGGATGGCTGGGGGAGGAGTTAATGCTGGTCACGTGATCGGCGCCACGGATGAGATTGGAGAAAATGCAGCCGAGGTCGTTCACCCGATCCGTGACCTGCATGTAACTATCCTTCGGCTACTGGGGCTGGATGATAATAAGCTTACTTACTTCCATGGTGGCCGTTTCAAGCAACTCAGCCAGACCGGAGGTGAGATCATAAGTGAGTTAATAGGCTAGCATTTTAATGTGAAAGCTTATTTATTTTTCTCTCAATAATAATTTAATCGGAGAAAATAAATAAATCTAAGCAATCTTCATTGCCTTAAAAATTCCTTTAGGGTTAAAATGTATGGGCCTCATTAGTTGAGCCTTACTCTATCACGGAAGAAATTTTCATGACCCCTTTTCTACTACTCGCACTCGGAATGGCCATTGTCCTTTTACTGGTCATATGGCTCAAACTTCACCCTTTCCTTGCACTGACCTTTGCCGCGGTCGTGGTTTCTTTTTCGACTCCCCAGGTCTCACTTGATAATTATGCTGAGAATCATACCGGGTCCCAGATCGAGCGGGGTAAGATGACCGAACCGAAGGCCGCTCAGTTCAAGGAGGACTTTGCAAAGCTCTCACCAATGAAGAGGGTCGTGATTGAGTTCGGAAGCGGTTGCGCTAAAGTCGGCCTGATCATTGCTTTCGCGGCCCTGATAGGAAAGTGCATGCTTGAGTCGGGTGCTGCTTCGAGGGTCGTTCTTTTAGCTATTTCATTTTTCGGTGAGAAGCGTGCCGGACTGGCATTTCTTTGTTCAGGATTCATTTTGGCAGTACCGGTATTTTTTGACACGGTTTTTTATCTACTCATACCGATAGCCATTGCTATGGCTCATAGGACCGGCGGTAATTATTTATTTTATGTTCTTTGCATTGTGGCCGGCGGCACGATGGCCCATTCACTGGTCCCACCGACACCCGGACCTCTTTTGGTTGCTGAGGAAATAGGAGTTGATATCGGAGCAATGATGATTGGGGGGCTCGGTATAGGGCTCTTCACCGTGACGTTTGGTTATCTTTATGCTCGTCGTGCATCCCGTAAGTTTAAACTGAGTCCTCCGGAGGTTCCTGATTCAGTGCATTTTAATACTGATAAGCTGCCATCAGCCATGATGTCTTTGCTGCCCGTCCTCTTGCCCGTCATTCTGGTGACCGGAGGGACATTGCATGGAATTATCAAGCCCGATGGATGGGAAATATTTAAAGTTCTCGGTGACAAGAATCTGGCCCTTGGAATTTCTGCAATGGTCGCTTTTCTTGTCTTGTATAAGAGCTGTTCCGGGGACAAGGAAAAGTTAAGAAGTTCTTCTTCGGATGCTTTTTCATCCGGCGCTGTCATTGTTATTATTACGGCTGCAGGTGCCGCTTTTGGCGGCGTCTTAAAGCAGACCGATATCGCGACATCGATCGGTTCCATTGAAGGGAGTCAGGCCTTAGCCTTACCGGTCTGTTTTTTGATCACGGCCCTCGTGCGAACGGCTCAGGGATCGGCTACTGTCGCCATGATAACAGCGGCACCGATCGCTGCAGCATTTGCTTCTCAGGACCTCGGGTTTCATCCCGTGTACCTTGCTCTCGCGGTAGGTTGTGGATCCAAACCAATTCCATGGATGAATGATTCCGGTTTTTGGGTCGTGACCAAGATGTCAGGAATGCAGGAGTCTCAGACCCTGAGGACCGTGACACCTATGATGTCATTGATGGGTCTTTTCGGTCTGATCGTCACTGTTCTTGCATCATTTCTCCTACCATTTAAATAAAAATGAGTCCCCAGCGTTGACCTTCTGGTCGATGAAAGGCAATCATGTTCTTTAATGTCTGAACGAGACCCCGCTACTTTAAGATCTTACCGATGGTATGGTCCTGACTCGCTCAGAGCCTTTGGTCACCGGTCCAGAGCACGTCAGTCTGGTCTCGGAGATAAGGATTTTTTTGGTAAGCCCGTGATCGGGATACTGAACACATGGACTGACCTGAACTCATGCCACATGCATTTCAAGTCGACCGTGGAATCCGTTAAGCGTGGCGTCCTCCAGGCCGGTGGTATGCCGATGGAAATCCCTGTCATGTCCTGCGGCGAGAGCCTGACCAAGCCGACCTCGATGCTTTACCGGAACTTTTTGGCGATGGAGGCCGAGGAGATGATCCGTGCGAATCCGATCGACTGCGCGGTCCTTTTGGGAGGATGTGATAAGTCGACCCCGGCCCTGATAATGGGTGCTATCTCGGCAGGTGTTCCCGCCGTGTACGTTCCTTCGGGTCCAATGATCAAGGGTAACTGGCATGGCCAGGTCCTCGGTTCAGGATCTGATGTGTGGGCTTACTGGGATGAGAGGAGGGCAGGAAATTTAAGTGAAGAGGAATGGAAGGAAATTGAAGGAGGGATCGCCCGTTCATCGGGTCACTGCATGACGATGGGAACTGCGTCAACGATGACCGCTCTGGCCGAGGTCATGGGGTTCACGGTCCCGGGCGCCTCTTCGGTCCCGGCCATGGACGCGAACCATCTTCGGTTAGCTGCCGAGGCTGGTCGACTATCGGTCAATAATGCCTGGGAAGGACCAGTTCCTGGGGCCCTGACAACTAGAGACTCTTTTGAAAATGCCATCGCAGTTGATATGGCTCTCGGAGGGTCCACGAACGCTATCGTGCACTTGCTAGCCATGGCGGGTCGGGCAGGCATTGACTTGAGTCTGAATGATTTTGATGCGATATCTAAAAAAACACCACTCATTGCTGATTTGCGTCCTTCTGGTCGATTCCTGATGGAGGATTTTTATTTTGCGGGCGGGCTCTCTGCCGTGCTCAAGAGGATGGAAACAATTCTGCACATGGATGTTCCGACCGTGAATGGGAGGACCATCGGTGAGAATGTCAAAGGAGCCAAAGTGTTCAATGACGAGGTTATAAGGACACTCGAGGATCCGGTCTCTGCGGACGGCGGCACTGCCGTTCTAAAGGGTAATCTGGCCCCTGACGGTGCCGTCATTAAACATTCAGCTGCCTCACCTTCACTATTAAATCATACTGGTCCTGCCATCGTCTTTGATAGTTATAAGGACCTTTCTGAGAGAATAGATGACCCGGAACTTCCGGTCACTGAAGATTCTGTCCTTGTCCTTAGGAATGCGGGGCCGGTCGGGGCACCCGGAATGCCGGAATGGGGGATGTTGCCCATTCCTAAGAAGCTCCTTGAGAAAGGGGTCCGTGACATGGTCAGGATATCTGACGCTAGAATGTCGGGGACAAGTTATGGAACCTGTGTCCTTCATGTGGCTCCGGAATCATCGGCCGGAGGACCATTAGCTGCGGTCATGGACGGGGACAAGATTACTTTGAACGTGGAAGCCAGAAGAATTGACCTGGACGTCCCTGAGGAGGAGATAGCAAGTCGGCTCGAAAATTATCACCGCAAGGATCACCGCTATCATAGAGGTTATACGAAGCTCTTCATTGATCATGTGACTCAGGCCGATAAGGGTTGTGACTTTGATTTTCTTGAGGGCACTGAAAGGACTCCAGAACCTGAAATTTACTAAACTTTACCCTTAACTCGAGATGCTGTTTGTTATAATTATTGCAGGGACTTTACTTACTCTCTTTGTGCTGAGGTTGATATTCTTTCGTGGACCGATAAGTGAGCATGTATCCGAGCCACCTGAAGGGATCCTAGATATGCATTGTCACACTGCCGGTATTGGAGCAGGTGGGAGCGAGGCTTGGATTTCTGATGAATTGCGTAAGAGTTGGAAATTTGGACTCTACTTGAAGGTCTTTGGCAGTAATGAAGAGGAGGTCAATGAGGAGGGGGATCAGATCCTAATGGAAGTCATTGCTTCTTCGGTCCGTGATTCGGTTCACGTTGATGGGGCCGTCATCCTAGCGATGGATGCTCCTTACACTGATGAGGGGGAGATCGATAAGGGATCCGGAGAAGTTTGTGTTCCTAACCGGTTCGTTGGAGAAAAAGTAAAATTGTATCCGGAGCTTCACTTTGGTTCTAGCGTGCATCCGAACCGCTCAGATGCACTTGAAGAGCTGATTTGGTCAAAAGAGAATGGTGCGGTCCTACTCAAATGGCTACCTAATATTCAAAACATTGACCCTTCAAATGAACGGTATATCCCTTATTATAAGAAACTTGTTGATCTTGACCTTCCGCTGCTAACGCATGTGGGGGATGAGGATTCATTCTCCAAGACGAATAATGCGTTAGGTGACCCTCAATTACTGAAACTTCCTTTGGAGCAAGGAGTCAGAGTCATTGCTGCACACGTTGCAAGTTCAGGTAAGTCCGATGGTCAGCACAATATTGAGAGATTACTAGAAATGATGGAGGATTTCCCGAACCTTGTTGCTGATCTTTCGACTATCACTCAGACGAACCGCAGGAAATATTTAAAGACTGTCCTCAATGATGAGAGGCTCGTTGGTCGTTTAATGTACGGGACCGATTATCCACTCACGAACACTCCGTTAGTTACGCCTTGGCAATACCCTTTGAATTTAACTTTGAGGCAAATGTGGGAAATTGGAACGACTAGAAATTCATGGGACCGTGACGTTAAGTTAAAAGCGGCTCTCGGGGTCCGGTCTGGGGTGTTCAAAATGAGTAAAGAATATTTAGGGGTCACATAAGTATTTATTTCTAAGCTCTTGTATAAATGGCCATAGGATGATTGTTCGTTCCTATGATTGGTGTTAAAGTAATGAATGAAGATTTTACTCTTGTCATGGTTCTATTGTTTAATTCCCTTCTGTGTAGCGCATTCAGAAACGGGCAGTGAAGAAAGGATAAAGGAACTAAATAATTATTGGGCCGAAGTGTCACGATCCGTTCGCGAAGGTGATTTTCAAGGATATAAGGCGACATGCCATAAAGAAGGGGTGCTGGTTTCAGGAACGAATAATTCCAGTTACCCTCTATCAGATGCCTTGGCTCGTTGGAAAAAAGATTTTACTGCCACAAAGGAAGGAAAGATGAAAGCGAGCGTTGAATTCAGATTTTCAAAGAGAATCAGTGATCCGAGCACGGCACATGAAACGGGTATCTTTCTATATTCAAGTGGTGATTCCGGGGAAAAGTCAAAGAAGGAGTACATTCACTTTCAGGCACTTCTTGTTAAAACAAAGGGAGGTTGGAAAATTATGATGGAGTATCAGAAGTCCAAGGCCAGTCAGGTGGAGTGGAATAAACTGGCAGCCAAGTGATGAGGTAATCAAAGAGCATTAAAAAGTGCTTATAAAAAATCAAAGGGACACGCGCGGCATGTCTTGACTTAAATTAGAAGCCTATAATAATAAAGTTTTATAAACACTATTATTCAGATAATAAGACTATGAATGTATCGATCCTTTATTGAGGAATGTGAAACTACAAGCCCCAGGCCGTCAGTTTGACGGACGAGATCAAGGAGGGGTTTGCAGAAGCAAGCGTTGAAATTATTGAAGGAAGTGGCGGAGTCTTTGAGGTCACCGTTGACGGCTCACTTATTTATTCAAAGAAGGAGACGGGACGGTTTCCAGAGGAGGGGGAATTGATCAGTTTAATGAAATAAAAGAACCGCCCCCTTTCCTTTCTTAAATAAACCCCACTTAGAAAAGGAAGAGGACGGCAAGTCTCAGCAAGTTCCACATAAACTGTATGAGATATTAATATAACTACCCGTGAGTCGGAAATATTAGGAAAGAAAACAAAAATAATTATTTTCCGCATAACATTAACGTAATAAATGTCACTTTTTGCAGGTAAATTCATTATAATCGGCTCGGTTTATGCCTCTTATATAAAATAGATAATTTCCCATCTAATGGAATTGGTTCATGTCTATCCAAGATTCTGAAGAAGATCAAATTGAGTATCCAATCACTTCAGAGATTGATTTACACACTTTTCGTCCTAATGAGGTCAGTTCACTTCTTAGAGAATATATCAAAGAATGTAGGGAGAGAGATATTCTTGAGATTCGTGTCATTCACGGCAAGGGGACAGGAACTTTGCGTGAGGGCGTGCATCGGTTATTGGATCAGATGCATAACGAAGTTCGTAGTTATCGGTTAGGCGATGAAACGAGTGGAAGTTGGGGAGCAACATTGGTAATGCTCAATAGATTATGATTTGATCATTAGATAAAACTAGTCACTCAATGATCTGTTTAATATTTTTCCGTATAGCCGTGGATAATTAGTAAGGAAACTTACTTTTCTAGTTCCTTGATGGCTGATTCGGTGACTTTGGATAACTGTGAATTTGGCTCTGCAGAGGAAAGTAATCTCTCTAAGGCTTCTTTAAATTGTTTGAAATTCTCATCAGCGATGATTCTGATGGCTGCAATTTGAACTTTTTTGGAAGGATCATTGATGGCTTTGGAAATTTGGTCCTTATCTTTCTTTTCCTGCCATCTCGTAGAAGTTAAGAGTGCTACTTTGGAATTCTCTGATAAGGATTCCCATGTTAATTTAGTTTTGTTTCCAGGCCTTTTAGTGTGCCAAAAGAAAGAGGCAAGTTTGAAAAGGTCATCGTCCATGCCCTTTAATGATTTAGCTTCCAGTTTTCCGGGTAATATTTCAGTTACTATTGGGTTTTTCTTTTCTGGTTTATTTCCTTTTCCTTTTAAAGGAATAAGTTTCCAGACCTTGCCTTGTCCATGTAATTGGTAACTCGCATTGACCCAGTCGGTGAAGAAGACCGATCCGTCCTCGGTATGAGCAAAGTCTACTGGTCTAAAATTGACATCTCCTTTGACTATAGTCTTCATAGTTGCGGAGTAGTTTGATCCCTTCTTAGTCAGTTTGTACTGTTCGATTTGTCCTAGTGCCCAGCTCGAGACCCACAAATGTTCACCATAAGGAATCACTGAACAGGCAGCTTCACCAGTTCCGCAAATCATCGGTAGTGTCCCTGGCAGTTCACCGTCCCATGCCTGTAATGGATTTGTTCCTGGTCTTCCGTACTTGAACTGATAACCGTAATCACCTCCAGGGACAATCTTGAGAAGTCGGTTCGTTGGCCTTTGGTCAGGATCATTGTCTACGGCAAACATTTCCCCTTCCTTTGTTAAACAAATTCCAAAGGGATTCCAGAACCCGGTCGCTATTTTTGAGAGGGATCCATCTGAGAGGTCATAACTGTAAATGTTACCGCCTTCTCCACCTCCCTTCAAACTGGTCACTTCTTTTGGGCCTGAGTAGCTGATAATTTCATAGTCCTTTCCGAGGTTCTCACCGAGCCCAAAATAGAGCTTGGAGTGGTCAGAGGTTAAAACTAACCCACAGAGACCGTTGTGAGGATATTTTCCCGGTGTTTTGAGTGTTATCAGGTTCTCTTTTGAATCTGCAGTCCCGTCACCATTCTTGTCATCTAGTCGAAATATTTCAGCACGTGTGGCAACGTAGGTAGAACCTTTCCCATTTGCTTTGATTGACATCGTATGGGTTCCTCCTTCGTAATAGATGTCAATCTTGTCGGCTTTACCATCATTGTTCTTGTCAGAAAATGCCAGGATCCGGTCATTTTCAGGTCCTTCATAATCATCGGGTCGGAAATGGGTATGGGACTCTACTACGAGGAGTCGACCTGACTGGTCGATTGTGCAACCGATCGGGGTAGAGATCATTGAATCATCGGCAAAGAGTTCGAGCCTATAGTTAGGGTCAAGGGACTTAGGATCTTCTGCATATCCATTAAGAGGAAAGCTAAGTATTACAAATAGAGTTAAGAAATCGTGTAGTTTCATATTTAGTTATTTCCGCTTACAGGGTTTGCTCGATAATTAATCCCTTTCTTGAATGAGACTGAATAGTCTGAGAATTTTTTATTTGGCTCAGGATAATCAGTACTAACGAATTGGGCTCCACTCGAGAGTGCTTTGTCCCTCCTAGAAGTATCATTTTTTCTTGCTTCGCGCGTGTCAGAGTCTGCCCTTGTGCGGATCATGAAACCTGATTTGACCAAGCGTTTGATCTGCGCATGTGTTCTGATGGGATCATTGAGCTTAAAGAAGGCAGCCCCGGGGTCATTCTCACCAACACTGGCAAATAAGAGCCTTCCTTCTAGTGATGGATTTTTAGCAACATACATGTCGCGAATTCTGCCGCCATTATCTAGTCCGAACATGACCTTTCCTCTGGAGTTATCAAGGGAAGGCCATCCTGTTTTAAGGACCGCTTCCCTGAGAGTCTTGAACTTTCCCCTGACAGAGTCGGGAGTAATGATTTGTTCCCTTTTAAATACGCTGAGGATCTCTTTCTCGACTCCTTCAAGCAGCGAACGAGTAAATGGGACCGGTTTCTTGGCAAGAGGGACCGGGCTCTTATCTTTCATTTCAAGAAGTATGAAAACCGGAACATGTGAGGAATTCTTTGTCGACCATGTTTTAATTTCTTTTAATGCAGAGATGAGGGTTGGGGTCGTGGTGAGATAATCGACTGCCGAGTCATGGAGGACCTTGAATCCTGGTTTTTCCATTTCCTTACTGAACATTACGGGTGCATTGAAACCAAGTAGGTTAGGAGCTTTCCTTCTTGAGTAGTGGCTTCCCTTTGGATCAGCAAAAACATCCAACTCAAAGTGACGAATCCCAAGCGCCTGTAACTGTTCAGTGAGCGGTCGGTGCGTGTACTCAAGGGAATCCTTAAGCTCACGGTTGATAATGCCTATCCTATTAAGGTTCTTAGCAGGAAGAGCAATATGGTATGAGTTGTGAGTTCCAATGATCTGTATCTGATTGATTCGTGTTGATTCTTTATCCTCAGCAAATGACCAAGTGATCGATATTAAAATCGATAATGCTGCGGCCGTACCGAACCGGACGAGGATCATAGGATTATTTAACCTTAGAGCTTCTTGATCTTAATGTTTCTGTAAGAAACAAGGTGCCCATGGTCCTGGAAACCTATATGGCCCTCTCTCTTGAAGTCTTTTAATGGGGTCTTGTATTTGTTCTTGGACCCATCCGGATTTTTATTAGGTTCTGTCCATTTGTTCAGATCCATTCCGTTAATAACTTCACCGTTCATTTCCACGGTGATCATATTATCTTTCGCAGTAATTTTGATTTTGTTCCAACCAGTCGTTGCATTATTTTTCTTTGGAGGGACTAGATCATAGAGAGCGCCTACCGAGTGTTTATTTGGTCCGTTAGGTTTCTCGACCTGAACTTCAATTCCGGTCTGTACAGGGCTCTTTGGGTTGTCTGTTCTAAAGAAGATACCACTATTTCCCGTTGTCTTGAATTCTAGTGAGAGAACGAAGTCACCGAACCTTTCCTTGCTCCATATATCGCCGGTTTTCTTTTGACCTTGGATTGTGCCATCAACGACTTCCCACTTGGATGCTTTGCCGTTGCGGTCCTGCCAACCAGTGAGGTCCTTGCCGTTGAAGAGTGATTTACTATGGTGATCTGCAGAACTCAGTCCTGAGATTGCAATTAGAGTAATGAGAATCGAGGTAATTTTTTTCATAGCTTTAAGATTAGAGGGATTATTTTGTGCTTTCCGGATCCTCGTGTCGAGAATCCTTTTCATTGAAAATAAGGATAAATCATCTCACTGTTCTTTATCTATGCAGGTCTAATCCAAACTACTGTGGAATGTCACTGAATCGATTCTGGACATGATTAATTATTATCTCGAACCTTTGAACATCTATGAATAAATGTACGGACTCAACTCGGAGAACAATGATTTTTTCATCTCTATTAATGTCTGTGCTTTTCTTTTTCTGGGTTCTGATAAGTTTAGCATCCTCTGAGACTCCCTTGATTATTGCACATCGGGGCGCTTCCAATGCTGCTCCCGAGAATACAATGGAGGCATTTAACTTAGCTTGGAATCTTGGAGCTGATGGTATTGAGGGGGATTTTTATTTGACCCATGATGGACACATTGTTGCAATTCATGATGCAGACACAGGCAAGGTTAGTGGGGGAAAGATTAAGCTTCTTGTGAAAAAGGCCAATCTCAAGGAATTGCAGGGCATTGATGTGGGATCATGGAAGGATAAAAAATATTCTGATGCTCGTATTCCCACATTGGAACAAGTTATAGATTCAGTTCCGGACGGTAAAAAATTCTTTATCGAAATTAAATGTGGGACTGAAATCATGGCACCTTTAATTAAAGTTCTTGATCAAAGAATGAAAGAGCGACCAGAACTGGCCAATCAGATTAGCTTTATCGCTTTTGATTATCATGTCATTAAGGCATGTCGCAAGCAGTGGCCTGAGATTGAAGCTAATTTTCTAGAATCCTACAAAAAGACCAAGGCAACAGGAACATGGACGCCTGACCAAAATGATGTTTTTCAAACTCTTAAAGTATCTCTGGCAAGCGGTCTTGGGACCCAGGCCAATGAAGAGGTAATTGATTCAGGTTTTGTTAAAAGGCTACGTAAATCTAAACTATCCTTTCATTGCTGGACCATTAATGACATTGAGACTGCCCGTCATTTTAGAGATCTTGGTGTAGACTCTATAACGACAGACTTTCCGAAGAGAATCAGAGACGGATTGAAGTAAAATTGCTCTGTCATTGTACAGATCCCGACTATCAGGGTTTCTTGGTTAACAACGATTCACCGAGTTCTCTGTCTTTTAATTGATGCCAAGCTTTAAGTTCTCTGAAAGTCGTGGTTTCTACAGAGTGGTTGTGTATTAACCTCTATTCTTCTCAAGTATAACCATCATTAAAAGGCCAACAAGAATTCTAGTCTGTTGTGGAGGTGATAATTCACTTAAAGATTCAATTGAAAACTTACCCTCCCAAAGTGCTGGTTTTTTTCTGAGTCTCATTACCGCCTTACCTGAACTGTCAGTGACAATGTAGGTAGGGTGAGCAACATATCCTGTAAGAAATCCAATAATAGGTATTTCGCCAAAGATTCCGTCTATAAATCTTGTCAAAACAGACTCTTCACTGACATTAAATTCAGTGGCTCCGTCCGAATCACCTGAATAAATCTCGTAACGAGCTCTCCATAAAGATTTTAATCCTTTTCTTCTAATTCCTCCGAAAGAGTTACCTTGAGCACCCGTAAAATTGTAGGCAGAAGACCAATCAATTACTTTGTTAGCCTTGATGTCACAAAGTTTTTTCTCTCTTGTCTTGTCTGTAAATACTTCGACGTGTTCTTTTAGTTTTAATAGTTTTTGCTTAACGTAAAGGACTGCGGTGCCGTCGCTTTCGGTAACGTAAATTTGAGGCGATATTGCAATGATTTTACATCGCAAATTTAAAGGGTATTTCATATTATATTACTATTAGTAATAAATGTTTGTATTTTTTTTATGAAATATTCAAGGTTTTACTAATTTTTGGATCGTGAAATCCTTATGGTTGTGACTCTATAAATATATTTCCCTCTATAATTATCCCGTTCTTTGTCACGTTAGTATTAAAAAACTTTTTTGGAGGCCAAGTTGAATCCCCGATGCAAGCAATTTTATTTTCATTACCATTGTTCTCAAATTTGTTATCCTGGATAGTAACTGAAGGTCCTTTATAGATTATTGGGTAATGCGTATTTTTGTGAATGTAATTACTAATTATTTTTAGATTCCTACTTGTGTAAGCGGAGACTCCTACAATTCCACAACCATTCAATTCTGAATTAATAATAGTAATATTAGAACCGCCGTTAATTAAGATCACGTTACCAGTACATCCAACAGGTCCATCAGGTTCTTTATGCAATGCTTTTATATTATCTATCGTGATGTTGTGACACTTATTCATAACGACGACATCGTTGACTAGAGAATCTAATACAAGAACTGCACCGTTACCGTTAACGGTGATATGGTTAAGGCTATTTAAGATTAAAGGTTTATCCAGGTTGTAGATTCTATTTTTTTATTCAATAACCTTTGTGTCTGTAATTTGGTCGAATATTTTATATAAATCCTGTTCATTATTTGCATGCAGAGATATTGAGGCTTCGGACCTTTTGGGTTCCAGTAATTTTGTATTAATGCTTGAGCATGAAATGGAGCAGGCCAAGATTACAAAAAGAAATAGTTTAATCATCGCTTAAATACTATCAATTGTTTCGAAGAGAATCAAACTTGATATGATTAGTTTTCCAATGGCTTGATTAATGATATTGGTTTTGTTAGGATAGGCACTTGTGAAGAAGCATTTACCCCAATAAGTTATGCCCATATTTCAATACGAAGCTATCGATTCTAAGAGTGACGTAACTACTGGAAGTATTGAAGCCGCAAATAAAGCGGACGCCCCTCAGAAAGTCGTTATGTGTATACGGAGGAAGAATCACAATTGTGGAACGATGATGACGAAACAGATCAAGTCGATCAAGAGAGCGCCCAATCGACTGGCTGTTCAAAGGGTTGTATGGAGAAAGTATCTACTACCTTTTATGTTGTGGGTGTTCTTTTGATGCTTGGAGGCTGTAGTATGGATAGAGGCGAGGGGGGGGCGGTGATATTTTTTGGGCTTATTTTAATTGGGATAGGGTATGTTGCCCAGAAAGCGACACCCAAAGGTTAATTGCTTTTTCATAAGATAGGTTAGGTGTCATAAGTAGTTTTAGTACATGTGTGATCGTAGCTTAATTTAAATAACTGTTTTATTTTTGAAGAGAAAAGAT
>Ga0209403_10002043_pt1 | contig 24773 bp, 24 predicted proteins | sample ArcticOcean_MG_C_8_FD_187440 | JGI IMG/M metagenome (GOLD analysis project Ga0209403, IMG submission 187440) | Marine microbial communities from western Arctic Ocean - ArcticOcean_MG_CB11_86 (SPAdes) (version 2) | ecosystem: Environmental > Aquatic > Marine > Oceanic | place: Arctic Ocean... | reverse complement strand
CGTCCGCGGCAATGATACGTTTCTCGGCATAGGCACCGAGATTGAACATGTAACAGGCGGAACCGCCCGGCTTGAACGCCGTGACCCCCGGCCCCACCGCTTCGACAATTCCGGCGCCGTCGAGCCCGACGACGGCGGGCAGTTCAGGTTTCAGGTAGTACTTACCTTCGCGCAGCATCGTGTCGGCGAAATGCAGGGCCATGCCCTTCTGGTCGAGCAGGACTTCACCGGGACCGGGCGCACCGATCTCGTCGTCTTCGATTTTGAGCACATCGGTGCCGCCAAATTCATGAATGCGAACGACTTTGGTCATCACTGGGTCCTTCTAAAGAACGGTAATTTCATCGGGCGGCTGCGAGAGGTATTGATGACACGCCGCACGCGCTTCCATCTCGGCGGCCTCGGCGCTCGGGTGCGCACCGCCCATTTGTTTGCGCTCACCGTCCTGCCAGATCGACCACAGCCAGTCGACCGACCCATCGCGCTGCGACCAACGCTCTATCATCACTTCGATCATGGCTTGCTTATGAATAGCCGCGCAGCGGGAGTCAAACCCGGGGGGGGGGTGGCGGAAGACCGTTTAACGCCGATCGATCAGATGGATAAACGATCCGGACACATTGCCGACCCGTAACCCCGCGGCGCCGAGTTCGTTGCCGGCCGCATCCGATACGGCAAACAGAGGCTCGGCGGCGCCCTCGCGGAGGATGCCGGCATAGTGGAATTCATGCGCGCCAAAGCGCGTTCCTGCCGCTCCGAACCATCCGTCTGCCGCAAGCGTCACATCCCGATAGCCGAGATGCATCCGGCGGTCGGCAAACGAGGTCTCTACCGGCAGCAGGCCGGCCATGGCATGCGCGCACCCATCGGCATCGGTCAGGGTTTCTCCCAGCACCATAAAGCCGCCGCATTCACCATAAAGAACCGCACCCCTGTCAGCGGCTGCGCGCAACCCGTCCAGAAATTCCCGGTTCGCCGCCAGCGTTGCGGCGTACAGTTCCGGATACCCGCCAGGCAGATACACCGCATCCGCCGCCACATCGGGCGCGTCACCGGCGAGCGGCGAAAACGGCACGATCTCCGCATCCGACGCCCGCCAGCCGTCAATCACATGGCGATAGAAAAACCGGAAGGCATCGTCTGAGGCAATTGTGATACGCCGGCCCGGGGGCGGCACCGGCTGCGGCGGCACGCCGGAGGGACGGGGGCCTGCCGCCGTCATCAGGCGCCGCAGCGCAGCGATATCAATATGGGCGGCCACCAGATCGGCGGCGGCGTCGAGAAACGCTTCCAGCGCGTTCATTTCGCTCGCCTGAACGAGGCCGAGATGACGGTCGGGGACGGCGATTTCAGGCGTGCGCGGCACGCATCCGAGGACCGGTATGCCGAGCGGTGAAGCGGCGTCTTTCAGCATCGCCGCATGACGCGCGCTGCCAACCCGGTTGAAGATCACACCCGACACGGTCACATCGTCGCGAAACGTCGCAAAGCCGTGGATCGTGGCAGCGGCGCTCTGCGCCTGGGCGCTGGCATCGACGACGAGAATAACCGGCAGACCGAGCGCGCCGGCGGTATCGGCGGTCGAGCCCGAACGGCCTTGATCTCCGCTCTGCGCGCCGTCGAACAACCCCATCACGCCTTCGCCGATCACCAGCTCCGAATAGGCGGAAGCCTGGCCGAACAGCGAGGCGACGGTTGCCGGACGCATTGCCCACAAATCAATGTTCAGGCAGGGGCGACCGCTGGCGGCGGTGTGAAATCCAGGATCTATATAGTCAGGTCCGATTTTGAACGACGAGACCGGAATATTGTTGCGGGCGAAATATCGCAGCAGACCGAGGGTGACTGTGGTCTTTCCGCTACCTGAAGACGGTGCGGCGATAACCGCCCCCGCAGCACCGGGCATAATGCCTAACCGGCGTCGCGCGCGGCGCGCGTATCCAGAGGATCGGGATCGAGAATTTTTCCGGCCAGCGCCCCCGCCCAGTCGAGACCGGCGCGTAGACGCACAACTTCGCCGATTACGACCATTGCCGGGGGGTCAATGGACTGGGCCGCAATGTCCTCGACACAACGGCCAAGCGTCGTTTCCAATACCTTCTCGTCCGGCAATGTCGCCTTGGACACAATTGCGACCGGCTCGTCCGGGCGCCGCCCGCCGGCGACCATCCGCGCGCGGATGGCGCCGAGATGTTTGATCGCCATGTAAATCACCAACACCGGCGATCCGGCGGCAAGCGCCTGCCAGTCAATGCCGTCTGGTATGTCTCCCGCCGCGCCATGGCCGGTCACGAAGGTAACGGCGGAATTGGTCTCCCGGTGGGTCAAAGGAATACCGACCTGTGCCAGTCCGCCGACGCCGGCGGAAATGCCCGGAATAACGCGGAACGGAATACCGGCGGCGACCAGCGCCAGGGCTTCTTCGCCGCCACGGCCGAAAATGAACGGATCGCCGCCTTTCAGCCGCAAAACGCGCCGACCAGCACGGGCGAGTTGTACGAGACGCGCTGATATGTCGAGCTGTTTCGGCGATGGCCTGCCGCCGCGCTTGCCGGCATGGATGATCTCGCAATCGGGACCGGCGAGGCTGAGCATTTGCTGGCTGACCAGCGCGTCATGTACGATAACGTCAGCCTGACGAATCCCGTTCAGGGCATTCAGCGTCAGCATGCCAGGATCGCCGGGTCCGGCGCCGGTGAGCCAGACCCAGCCGGGTTCGAGATCGGGAAGTGTAAAAGTGAGCCGTTCCATAGTGTCTGCTTAGCACATATAACGGCGCCATGGCACGCAAGCCCGAAGGAGAATTACGGCGCGGCTGGACCACCGGCGCCTGCGCGACGGCGGCGGCAAAGGCCGCCTATACTGCGCTGTTGACGGGCGATTTCCCGGATCCGGTAGCAATCGTCCTGCCCAAGGGGGAAACGCCGTCTTTCGCCCTTGCCCGTGAAGGTCTGACCGACGGCGGTGCCTATGCAGCCATCGTCAAGGATGCCGGCGACGATCCCGACGTGACGCATGGCGCGCTCATCCAGGTCGCCATTTCGAGAGCTGACGAAGGGGAAGGTGTCATTTTCCAAGCGGGCGAAGGCGTCGGCACGGTAACCCGCGAAGGACTGCCTCTGCGAGTTGGCGAGCCCGCCATCAACCCGGTGCCACGCAAGATGATCCGGCAGGCAATCACTGAGACAGCAGCGCGCCATGGCGGCACGGGCGATGTCGTCGTCACCATATCCGTCGCGGACGGCGCCGCATTGGCGGAGAAGACCTGGAACCCACGGCTCGGGATTCTCGGCGGCATCTCAATTCTCGGGACCACCGGTGTGGTGGTTCCCTATTCCTGTGCGGCGTGGATCGAATCGATCCACCGCGGCATCGATGTCGCGCGCGCCGCCGGCGAACAAATGGTCGCCGGCTGCACCGGCAAAACATCCGAGGAGAAGACCCAGGCGCTGCTCGGCCTGCCGGATTACGCCATGATCGACATGGGTGATTTTGCCGGCGGCATGCTGAAATATCTGCGCGCGCACCCGGTACCCAAAGTCATGATCGGCGGCGGGTTCGCAAAAATTTCCAAACTGGCTGAGGGCAATCTGGACCTTCATTCAGGCCGCAGCCAGGTCGACCTGACCTGGATGGCCGATGTAGCCCATGAACTCGGCGCACCGCAAACCGTTTCAGATCGTATTCAAACCGCCAACACGGCGGCGGAGGCATTGTCCATCGCCACGGAACACGGCCTGGCCCTGGCTGACGAAATCGCCCGGCGCGCGCGCGACGTCGCGCGCTACACCGTCGCCGGGGCAGATATAAAGATCGACGTGCTGATATTCGACCGCGAGGGAAATATGGCGGGACGGTCAGATGGCTGATCGCCCGCGCGTCCTTATCCTTGGCGGCACCGCGGAAGCTGTCGCGCTTGCGAACCGGGCGGCCGCAGCTTTCGACATCGTTTATTCACTGGCCGGCCGGACCAGAAGTCCCTCCCTGCCGACAGGCGTCGGCGTGAGAACAGGCGGGTTCGGCGGCGCCGACGCGCTTGCCGTCTGGATCGACGAAAACCGCATCGACGCCGTGGTCGATGCGACCCACCCGTTTGCCAGGCAAATCGCCGGAAACGCCGCCCGGGCGTGCAACACCGCGGGCAAACCCCGCCTGAAGCTGCTGCGCGCCGCCTGGGTGAAGCAGACCGGCGACAACTGGCGCCCGGCGGCAAAACTGACGGATGCGGCAAACATGCTGCCGCAATTGGGAAAATCCGCTTTTCTGTCTATCGGTCGCCAGGAACTGTCGGCATTTGCGGCGGTGGAAAACGTTAAATTTATCGTGCGGTCGATAGACCCTCCGGCGGAAGAGGGCATCCTGCCGGGCGCAGAATTCATCATCGGCCGGGGCCCGTTCACTATCGCCATGGAGACCGCGCTGTTGCAGGCGCATCGGATAGATGTGGTTGTCAGCAAGAATGCCGGCGGTGAGGCAACCTACGCCAAGATTTGCGCGGCACGCGCGTTGGCGCTGCCGGTCGTTATGGTCGAGCGCCCCTCCCCGCCAACCGGCAAATTGGTTCAAAGCGTTGACCAGGCATCGGCGTGGCTAAACGATACCGTTCTTTGAGCGCCGCATTCTAGACCTTCCGCCGGGGCCGCAAGACGTGAACGTGATCGGGGTCGTACAGCGCAGAATTGCGGAAAGAATCCGGGGCCAGTACCTGGCCGACAAGGATCAGCGCGGTTCGTGTGATTTTCGCGGCGCGCACCTTCTGGCGGATATCTGTGAGCGTGCCCTCAATCACCTGTTCGTCGGGCCAGCTGGCGCGAAACACCACCGCCACCGGGCAATCGGCGCCGTAGTGGGGAATGAGCTTCTCGCAGACATGCTTCAGATTACGCACCGATAAATGGATGGCGAGCGTTGCGCCCGACCGCCCCAGCGTATCGAGATCCTCCGCATTGGGCATGGCCGAGGCCTTCATCGCCGTGCGTGTCAGGATCACCGTCTGGGATACATCCGGCAGCGTCAGCTCGCGCTTCAGCAGCGCCGCGGCGGCGGCATAGGCGGGCACGCCGGGCACGATCTCGAAATCGATCCCCAACGCATCCAGCTGGCGAATCTGCTCGCCGATGGCGCCGTAGAGAGAGGGGTCGCCGGAATGCACCCGTGCGACGTCATGACCGGCCGCATGCGCCTGCTCCATCTCGGCGATGATGTCGCCAAGCGTCATCGGCGCGGTATCCAGCACCCGCGCATCTTCGGGGGCATGCGCGATTACCGCTTCGGGGACCAGCGACCCGGCATACAGGCATACCGGGCACCGCGCGATCAAATCGCGCCCACGGATCGTCAGCAGATCGGGGTTTCCCGGACCTGCGCCAATAAACCATACGGTCATCCAGTACCTTCCATATCGCGGTTTTGTTTTCCGGCATAGCCGCGCGGTGTGTAGACCCAGTGACGCCCGTCGCCGCGCGCAACGGCGCGGGTTTCCGACGACCCAACCAGCACGACCGTCAGCATATCGATATCGGCCGGGTCGAGCGTGCCAAGGGTCACAATCCGCACCTGCTCTCCGTCACGGCCCAGATTGCGGGCAATGACGACTGGGGTCGATTCCGGCCGGGCGGCGAGGAGAATTTCGCGCGCTTTGCCAAGCTGCCATGTCCGGCGCCGCGATACCGGATTATAGAAGGCGACGACGAAATCGCCATCGGCAGCCGCCCGCAACCGGCGCTCAATTGCGTCCCACGGTGTCAGCAGATCCGACAATGAAATCGTGCAAAAATCATGACCCAGCGGCGCCCCCGACCGTGCAGCCGCCGCCTGAAGCGCCGAAATACCCGGACAGACCTGAACCGCCACCCGCCGCCAATCAGATCTATCGCCGGTTTCAAGCAGCTCGAAGGCCAGCGTCGCCATGGCGTAAATACCCGGGTCGCCCGACGAGACAAGCGCGACCGTTTTGCCGGTTGCCGCGATGTTTAGTGCCGCGCGAACCCGGTCGATTTCCTCGCCCAGCGGGTAATCGTGGCGGATCTTGCCATCGGCGCGCGCGGCAAGAATGTCGAGATATAGCGTATAGCCAACCAGGTCGGTGGCCGCGGCAACCCCGCTCTCCGCCTCTGCCGTCATCCAGCCATCGCTGCCGGGACCAGTGCCGACGATCAGCAACTGGCCCTGCGGGCATCCGGTCGATTCGATCGGCATCGGCGCGATTGCAATCGCGCAGGTCGCCCGTGCCGATTTAGTTTTCGCGACGACAAGCTCGCCGTCCGGCCCGGCGGCGGCAAGCGCCGCGCCCTCGGCCACGCCATGACAGCCAACCTCGCGGAACACGATTTCGGAAGGGTTTTTCAGACGCGGGGCCTCGGCTTCCAGCGTCGAAGCGTCGAAAAACCGCGCCTCGACGCCGAGGGCGGCGGCGGCGGCGTGAACCGCAGGCTCGTCGGCCTTGAGATCGAGAGAATACAGTCCCGCCACCGCGGCGGGCGCGATACCGCCAGCCGCCAGCGCCGAAGCCACCAGCTCGTTCAGCTCGGCAGGGTCGGTGCCGCGCTCGCAACCGATGCCAATTGCGATTTTGGCCGGGTGATAAACCAAATGGCGCGCATCGCCCGGCTGGGACTGCGATGTCGCCGTAATTCGCAGAATCCCGCCCAAATCACGCGGTATATCCGTGTCGGCAAGGAACGGTAGCACCGAATCGTCGAGCCGGACCGTTTCACCCGCGAGCAGATCCGCCGAAAATAATTTCACATGCTCGGGATTGGCGAGCGTCCAGCCGATTGGGGGGTTGTCGAGCGCCATACCAAAACGGACGTCGCCTGCCGTCGTGATCGCTGCGGCAATCCCGAACAACGCCGCAATTGTCACCGCCAGGTCGTTCGCGCCATGATGACCGCCGACCAGCGGCACAACGGCAGAGCCGTCTTCGGCAACCGCGATAACCGGCGGTTCTGCCGTTTTGTCCGTCAGGCACGATGCCAGCAGGCGGATCAGTATTCCGGACGCACAAATTCCGACAATTGGCGTTCCGGCTGTGAATAGTCGGCGCAAATGTTCGCCGGTATCGTCAAAGGCGGTGCCGGCATCCGGGACCCGTCGCGCCAGGCCGTGAATTTCAGCGCCGGCAACGGCAGCGGCGATCCGGCGCGCCGTGTCCATGCCGCCCGGACCGAGAACGACAATCGCCGCCCCGGCTGCAACGGAACCGGTCATTTCCACACCTCGGCACGCTTGTGAACCAGGATCATGGAAAAATAGGGCGCATCGTCGTCACCGACCTCGGCAAGCGGCACGATGCGCTGCTCGGACATCGTCGCACGTTCGATGTACCGCGCATTGGCGCCGAGCCCGAGTTCGTCGATCACGGACCGGATTTTCTCCAGATGCCGGCCGACCTTGATGATGGCCGCGGCGTCGGCGTCGGCCAGGCGCTGTTTCATCGTTTCAGCATCAAGGGGGCCCGGCACAACGGTCAAGACGTCGTTTTTCGCCGACAAGGGCGTGCCGAGAGCGGCGGCGCAGGCGGTCAGAGACGACACACCGGGCACAACTTCCACCGGATAATCGCCGGCAAGCCGCCCGAAAAGATACATGAACGAGCCATAGAAGAACGGATCGCCTTCACAAATCACTGCGACATTGTCGCCGGCAGCAAGCACGGCACCGATCTCCCTCGCCGCTTTGTCATAGACGTCATTCGCCGGAAACCGCGCCGGCAACAAAGGCATTCGGATGGGAATTTCGCGCTGGGTGCCGGGCAGATGCTGCGCCACAATTTCGCGCGCAAGACTCGGGCCTTCCTCCGGCGCCGGCCAGGCGAGAACCGGCACGGTCTGGAGAATGCGCAACGCCTTTAGCGTAACCAGTTCCGGATCGCCGGGCCCGACGCCAACGCCATATAGAGTTCCGGATTTCACGATTTCACCGCCCCAAGTTGGGTGACCGACATCAGCGGTTTCCAGCCGGTAAACGGGCCGACCGGCTCGGCGCGCGAAACTGCGATCCGGGTCAGATCGCCACCTTGCCGATTTCGGAACGCGGCAAGCGCTCCTTCGCCTTCAAGCGTGACGGCATTGGCAACAAGGCGGCCGCCGACAGGCAGTGCCGCCCAGCACAGATCGAACAACCCGGGGGTGGTGGCGCCACCGCCGACGAATATTGCATCGGGCGCCTCCAGGCCGGCCAGCACGTCCGTTGCCTCACCTTCGATCATGCCGAGTGTCGGCACACCGAGCGCAATAGCGTTACGGGCGATCAGCCCAATCCGGTCGGCCCGGCTTTCGATCGCTGTCGCCCGGCAGGTCGGGTGGGTACGCATCCATTCGATAGACACAGACCCACACCCTGCCCCGATATCCCACAGGTGCTGGCCGGGCAACGGTGCGAGAGCCGCAAGCGTTGCCGCGCGGACCTCGCGCTTGGTCATGTTGCCGTCGCTGGTGAACGCGTCATCCGGCAGACCGGGAACCCGTGGCAGGACCATGGCATCCGGCCCGGCGAAACATTCGATCGCGAGTGTGTTGAACGGCGCTGTATCGTCATGCCCCCAGCCCGCCGCGGTCCCCGAGATAGTGCGTTCCCGGTCGCCGCCCATATGCTCAAGAACCGTCAGCCGGGAGTCGCCATAGCCCCGCTCGACAAGCATGGTGGCGATCTGCGCCGGCGTGTCGGCGCCATCAGACAGAATCATCAGCCGTGCGCCGGGCTGGATGAACGGGACAACCAGCGAAACCGGTCGGCCATGCAGGGTGAGCTGTTCGACGTTGGCCAACGGCCAGCCAAGCCGCGCGGCGGCCAGAGAGAACGCCGACAATGACGGCACGATTTCCATTTCATCGGCGTCGAAATGTTTCGCCAGCGTCACACCGATGCCGAAAAACATCGGATCGCCGGTCGCCAGGATGCAAACCGGCGTACCGCGGCGCTCGGCTATCTGCGGCATCAGATCGGTCAGCGGACGCGGCCAGGTCAGCCGGGGCCGCCCGTCATCGGGGAGCATTGCGAGATGGCGGTCACCGCCGACCAGCGTTTCAGCCCGATCGACCAGCATCCGACCGCGCGCGGTGAGGGCGTCGATGCCATCTTCGCCGATCCCGACGATGCTGAGCCATCGGTCGCTCATGTTTCCTATCATCCGGCGAGCGCATTGACCGCCGCTGCGGCCATTGCGCTGCCGCCCCGCCGACCGAGGAGGGTGATATAGGGTACGCCGTGGGCACCCTCATGCAGCGCCTGCTTCGATTCCGCGGCGCCGACAAACCCGACAGGAAACCCAAGAATGGCGGCGGGCATGCGGGACGGATCCTCAGCGATGATTTCCAGCAGTCGGAACAGGGCCGTCGGCGCATTGCCGATTGCGACAACGCTGCCCGGCAGGAACGGCTTCCACAATTCGACCTGAGCAGCGGAACGGGTGGTTCCCTGTTGCTTTGCGAGCCCAATGAGATTCGGCAGGCGGATCATGCTCAAAATCTGGTTGTCCGCCGGCAAACGCGCCGCAATAACGCCGTCAGCGACCATCTGCGCGTCGCAGATAACCGGCGCGCCGGACGCAAGCGCCGCGCGGGCAGCGGTCGCAACGCCGTCCGCCCAGCGTACATCTCTGACGATTTCCGGCATCCCGCAGGCGTGAATCAGCCGGACCGCAACATCGGCCAGATCGTCCGGGAAAGCGGACAAATCGGCCTCGCCCCGCACGATCTCGAATGACCGCCGATAGATTTCTTCAGGATCGCGCAGATAGTCCATCAGCGCCTCAGCCAGCGTCCTTCAGGGTTCTGGGCCCGAGCGGATGATCCGCGTGGGGGTAGGGATGATGACCGTGATCATGACCCTGACCATGATGATCATCCCCATGATTGTGGTCCCGCCCGTGATTGTGCCCCTCATTGTGCCCGTGATCGTGGGCATGCGCTTCTCCGGTGCCGATGCCCTCGACATGATGATGATGGCTTTCCTGCGCCAGGCCGACTTCCGCTTCGAATCCGAGGACTTGTTCGCGATATTTGCACAATTGGCAATTCATGTTGTTGTCGCCGCGGCGGATCTCGTCGATCCGCTCCATGAACGTCTCGATGACCATCGGATGATCGTTCAGATAGGGCGCCTTGATGAATTCGATATCCGGGTGACGTGCCGCCACAATATCGGTGTAATCGTATATGCGCCGCACCAGTACGCCGGTAAACAGAAAATACGGAAACACGATAATGCGCCGGTAGCCGAGCTTGGTGGCGTGTTCCAGCGCCGGCTCGACGAGCGGAAATGTTACCCCGGAATAAGCGGTTTCTCCCCAGCCGAAACCGAAGCCTTCCCACAGCATGCGCATAACCTTGGCAACATTGGAGTTGGCGTCGGGATCGGAAGCGCCGCGCCCGACCACCACCAGCAGGGTTTCTTCGAGCGGAACACCGCGCCCGGCGGCACCGAGCGCCTCATCGATACGGTCAGCGGCGGCGCGCAGCATTTTCAGATCGATGGCAAGCTCGCGCCCGTACCGGATTTCGATGCCTTCAGCGCCGGCCGCCCAGGTGTTCAGCACCGACGGGATATCGTTCTTGGCGTGGCCGGCGGCGAACAACATGCCCGGCACCGCAAGGACATCGGTCACACCCTGTTCTGCCAGCTTGCCAAGCCCGTCCTTGATAACCGGGGTGGCGAATTCAAGAAACCCGTACTCGACGGGAATTCCACCGGCCCGCTCGCGGATCGCGACCGACAGTCTTTCAAACTCGGCGACAGCCCCTGCGTCGCGGCTGCCATGGCCGCACACCATAATGCCTGTGGTCAATTGTCTCTCCCTTTCCGGTGGCAATTGATTCCCGACGCGCGTCGGGCGATTGTCGCCGGATGATGTTCCAGTGGTACTCCGCCGACGGCGCTGCCGTCCACCCCCTGCTGGTGGTGATGCTCGCTTTCGCCATCGACGTCGCGCTTGGCGACCCGCCGAAGGTATACGGCCGCATTCCGCATCCGGTTGCCGTGTTTGGCAATCTGATCGCGTTTTTTGACACTAAACTGAACCGGGCGCAGCGCTCTGACCGCGCACGGTTCTGGCGCGGTGCGTTGACAACGCTGTTCCTGGTCGCGCTAGCGGGGTTTGCGGGTTACGGCATTCAGTGGTTGCTGGCACAGGTAAAATACGGCTGGGTCGCCGGGGCCTTCATCGCCAGCGTGCTGATCGCCTATCGAAGTCTGTTCAACCACGTCCGCGATGTGGCGGACGGGCTCGATCATTCGTTGGCGCAGGGCCGGGCGGCGATCGCCCATATCGTCGGGCGCGACCCGGACTCGCTCGACGAGCATGGCGTCGCCCGGGCGGCAATCGAATCGGCGGCGGAGAATTTTTGCGACGGCGTCGTCGCCCCGTTGTTGTGGTTCGCCATTCTCGGCCTGCCCGGCCTGTTTGCCTGCAAAGCCGTCAACACACTGGACAGCATGATCGGCCATCACGACAGCCGGTATGAAAATTTCGGCAAGTTCGCCGCACGCCTTGACGATGCCGTTATGGCGGTGCCGGCGCGCGTCGCCGGGCTGCTGATCGTTATTACCGCTGCCATCGGCGTCGGCACCCGCGGCGGAAAGGCATGGACCGCGGTGGTGCAGGATGCCGAGAAGCACCGGTCGATCAATGCCGGCTGGCCGGAAGCGGCGATGGCCGGCGCGCTGGGCCTCGCGCTGGCGGGGCCGCGCCATTACCGGGAATTCGTAGTCGACGACGCCTGGATGAACGAAACCGGCCGTGCCGAGGCGACTGCCGAGGACATCCGCCGCGCCCTCAGCCTGTACCGCAAGGCCGGCGCGGGACTGGCGGCGGTACTGCTGATCATCATGGCGCTGGCATGAGCGTTTATGCGCCGCCTTACGCATCGATCATCTCGTCGAGCCGTAGATGGGTTTCCAGATGGTCGGCAAGCGCATCGAGCGCGGCATCGATGCCCGCTTCATAGTTCAGCGCCGCCCGTGCACCGGGCCGGAGCCGCTGCAGGAAAGCGGTGCGGAAACCATCGGCGGCGAACAGGCCATGGACGTAACAGCCCGCTATCTGCCCGTCTGCCGAAATAGCCCCGTCCGTACCCGCCGCAAGGTTGAGCATCGGGCGCGCGGTATCGGAGCCTTCGGATTCCCCGACATGCATCTCGTAGCCTGATACCGCCTCGCCGGTGCGGGAATCTGTACCCGACACCTCGACCAGTTTCTTGTCACCGCGGAGCACCGTCGACACATCGAGCAGACCGAGCCCCGGTGCTTCGGCAGGCGGGCCTTCAATCCCGTCGGGATCGGCAACGACTTTTCCAAGCATTTGATAACCGCCGCAAATTCCGAGCACCTGCCCGCCGCGCCTGACATGGGCGACGATATCGACGTCCCAGCCCTGCGCGCGCACAAACGCGAGATCGGCGAGCGTGGCTTTGGAGCCCGGCAGCAACACCAGATCGGCATCGCCGGGCAAGGCGTCGCCGGCGCGCACCATCACCACCGAGACATCGGGCTCGGCGCGCAGCGGGTCCAAATCGTCGAAATTGGCAATGCGCGAAAACACAGGAACGGCGACTTTGATCGCGCCCGGTTTGTTCCCCGGCTTATCCTCCGTCGGCCCCATATCGAACGCATCTTCGCGCGGCAGGCGCTGCGCTTGGGCAAACCATGGCACCACACCGTAGGACGCCATGCGGGTCCGGTCGCCGATAATCGCAAGTCCATCATCGAACAGCGACGCATCGCCGCGAAACTTGTTGACGATAAATCCCCGGGTCAGCGCGCGTTCGGTCTCGCGCAGCAGATTCCAGGTGCCGACAAGCTGGGCGATCACGCCGCCGCGGTCGATATCGCCGATCAGCACCACCGGCACGTTCGCCGCTTCGGCGAAACCCATATTGGCAATGTCGGCGGCGCGCAGATTGACTTCGGCGGCGCTGCCCGCTCCTTCGACCAGTACCAGATCTGCGCACGCCGAGAGCCGGTGGAAGCTTTCCAGCACCGCGCCCATCAGCGCAGGCTTCATGTCCTGGTATTCGCGCGCCTTTGCGTTGCCGATAACCCGGCCCTGCACAATCACCTGCGCGCCGGTCTCACTTTGCGGTTTGAGCAGCACCGGGTTCATATCGGTTTGGGGCGCTATCCCGCAGGCGCGCGCCTGCAGTGCCTGCGCCCGGCCGATTTCACCCCCGTCGGCAGTGACGGCGGCATTGTTCGACATATTCTGCGGCTTGAACGGGCGCACGTTCAGCCCGCGGCGCGTGTAGGCGCGACACAGTCCGGCGGTCAGCACCGATTTTCCGACATCGGAGCCGGTGCCCTGGAACATGAGGGCAGGGATCATCTGTCGGTCCCCACCTAAAACTCAATGCCTTTCTGGGCGCGGACATTCTGTTCACGAAACGGATGCTTGATCTGGGTCATTTCGGTGACGAGGTCAGCGATTTCGAGCAGTTCTGGCTTGGCGTTGCGGCCGGTAACAACGACATGGAGCATTTCGCGCATGTTACGGAAGGTTTCCAGCACCTCGTCGAGATTGAGATAGTCGTAGCGCAGTACGATGTTGAGTTCGTCGAGGACAACCAGATCGTAAGCAGGGTCGGCGATCATCTCCTTCGAGACCTCCCAGGCATGTTCAGCGGCGGCGATATCGCGCGCTTTGTCCTGGGTTTCCCAGGTAAATCCTTCGCCCATGGTGCGGACGGTCACCTGATCGGAAAAATGGTCGAGGACGACACGCTCGCCGGTCTCCCATTTGCCCTTCACGTACTGGACGACGCCGATTTTCATCCCGTTGCCAATGGCCCGCGCGACCAGACCGAAGGCGGCGGTGGATTTTCCCTTGCCCTTGCCGGTGTGGACGATCAGCAACCCCTTCTCGACCGTCTTGTCGGCCAGCATTTTGTCGCGCGCCACCTTGCGATTTTTCGATTTCTCGTTGGCGCGGGCGAGTTCGTCGGCGGTGGCGGGTTTCTTGACCATCAGGCCGCTCCCTTCAGTTGGGTGAGACGGTGATACGCGGTGTTCGAGCGCGGGCGCCACAGGCCGCGGTCCTGGGCTTCGAGCAGGCGTTCGGCCATTTCGCGGAGCGCGTCAGGGTTATTCTGTTCCAGAAAACCGCGAACGTCGTCGTCCTCAAGATAGGCCTCGAACACCAAATCGAAATGATGATCCTTCACGCAAAGCGCTGTGGCGGCAAATGCGAACAGGTAATCGACCGTTGCCGCCATTTCGAACGCGCCTTTATAGCCGTGGCGCATGACGCCGGCGATCCATTTGGGATTGACCACCCGGGCGCGGACGACCCGGCCGATTTCATCTTCGAGGCTCCGGATTTTAGGGGTTTCGGGACGCGAATGATCATTGTGCCAGACCGCCGGCTGGGCGCCCGACAGATGCCGCACGGCAGCGGTCAGCCCGCCTTCGAACTGGTAGTAATCGTCCGAATCAAGCAGATCGTGTTCGCGGTTATCCTGATTGTGAACCACCGCCTGCACATCGCCGAGACGGCGTTCGAACAGGCCGTGTTCGGCTACGCCCTCGGCGCCGGCGCCATAGGCATAGCCGCCCCAGGCGATATAGGCGCGCGCGAGATCGGCATCGGTGTCCCAGCCGCGTTCGTCGATCAGCGCCTGAAGACCGGCCCCATAGGCCCCGGGTTTGGAGCCGAACACCCGGTGTCCGGCCCGGCGCAGGGCGGTCTCTTCATCGACGCCTTCAGCGACCAAGGCAGCGGCGTCTTCCGACACGCGGGCGGCAAGGGGGTTTTTATCGCCGGGTTCGTCCATCGCGGCGACCGCGCGGACGGCGCTGTCGAACAAATCAATCTGTTGCGGAAACGCATCGCGGAAAAACCCGGACAGGCGCAACGTCACATCGACGCGCGGGCGATCCAGCACCTCAAGCGGCATCACGTCGAATCCTGTTACCCGCCCGGAGCCGCGATCCCATTGCGGTTGCACGCCCATCAGCGCCAGCCCTTGCGCGATATCGTCGCCGCCGGTGCGCATGTTCGACGTCCCCCACGCCGACAAGGCCATACGGCGGGGCCATTCGCCGTGTTCCTGGACATGGCGTTCGATTAGCAGCGTCGCCGACTTCCAACCCAGCGTCCAGGCGGTCGGTGTCGGCACGGTGCGGGTGTCGATGGAATAAAAATTGCGCCCCGTCGGCAACACCTCAGGCCGGCCCCGGGTCGGTGCACCGGACGGGCCGGGCTCGACGAATTTCCCGTCAAGCGCGCGCAACGCGCCGGCGATCTCCGCAGCGCCGCAGGATTCGACGGCAGGCGCGATGCTGTTTGTAATTTCGTCGAGCACCGTACATGTTCGTTGCCAGGACGCATCCGGCATCCGGTTAGCGATAAGCTTCAGCGCCATATTCTCCAGCCGTTCGATCGTATCGCCATTGCTGCGCCAGGAAGACTCTTCGGTAAGGATTGCGGGCCGCGGTCCCGTCCATGGGTCGCCCAGAACGCAGTCGAGCGGATCGAACCCGCCAAAATCTAAATCAGCCGCGAGTGCCCGGATCAGAGACGCGTTGCCGCCCTGTCCGTCGCGCCGCGGCAGACGGGCAAGAGCGACCAGCAGCGCATCGCGCAGACCGCCTACCGGGCTTTCACCAAATATATGCAGCCCGTCGCGTATCTGCATTTCCTTGAGCTCGCACAGATAATTGTCGAGCTTGGCAAGCGCCTCATCGGCGGGCTCTTCGGTGCCGATGCCGCAATCGAGATCGAGACCGGACGACCGCGTAAGTTCAACGATCCGGTCGCGCAGCACCTCGATCCGGCGCGGATCGACACCGGCAGCCTCGTAGTATTCGTCCACCAGCCGTTCGAGATCGGCAAGCGGGCCATAGGTATCGGCGCGGGCAAGCGGCGGGGTCAGATGATCGATAATCACCGCGGATGCGCGGCGCTTCGCCTGTGTTCCCTCGCCGGGATCGTTGACGATAAAAGGATAGACATGCGGCATCGGCCCGAGGGCGGCTTCGGGAAAGCAATCCGCCGACAACGCCAGCGACTTGCCGGGCAGCCATTCGAGATTGCCATGCTTGCCCATATGGATAACGGCATCTGCGCGAAACTGTGCGCGTATCCAGGCGTAAAACGCGAAATAGCCATGCGGCGGGACGAGGTCCGGGTCATGATAGGTTTTTTCCGGATCGATGTTGTAGCCGCGCGCCGGCTGCAGCCCGATGGCGATGCCGCCGCAGCAAAACGCGGGAATCGCGAAACTTCCGCAATCGGTTTCACCGGCGGTGAAAAACGGATCGGCCTCCGGCGCGCCCCAGCGATCGGTCACCGATTTGCGGACGGATCGGGGCAACGCGGCAAAGAACAGCTGGTACTCGGCAAGCGTGATCGTTTCCTCGACCACGCGCGATTTTACCGCCGCGTTAGTGGGCCCGGCGAGCAGACGGTCGACCAGCGAATTGCCGTCTGCGGGCAATTCCTCTATGCGGTAGCCCGCCTTAGCCAGGGCTCGCAGCAGAGTTATCGTCCCGGCCGGCGTATCAAGCCCGACACCGTTGCCGATGCGCCCGTCACGATTGGGGTAGTTGGCAAGGACCAGCGCGATGCGACGCTCCAGCGCCGGTGTGCGCCTCAGTTTCGCCCAGGCCGCGGCGAGATCGGCGACAAAATCGATTCGGTCCGCAGAGGGCAGATGCCGGACGACGGCCGTCTGGGTGGCGTCGTCGAACCGCGCTTCTGATTTGAACGCGACCGCGCGCGACAGCACCCGGCCGTCGACCTCCGGCAGCGCAACGTTCATGGCGATGTCGCGTGCGATTAGCCCGGTATCGCTGTCGGCCCAGACTTCCTCGGTCGTCGCCGCGAACACGGTTTGCAGCACCGGACAGCCCGCTATATCGAACGGCGTCTCGGTGCGATCCGCGCCCGGCGTGGAAACGGCGAAGCCGGTGGCGTTCAGGATCACGTCCGGCGGCGCTTTTGAGAACATCGCCGACACAATCCCGGCCGAGACAGTCTCCTTCAGGCTTTGGATATAGATCGGCAGCGGGTTGAGCCCGCGCGCCTGCAACGCGCCGATCAGGGCATCCACCGGCTCCAGATTTCCCGATTGTACCAGCGCCCGATAGAACGTGATCGCGGCGACCGGGGCGTCGGGAATCCACTGGGCGCGGATCACCGCCAAGTCCGGCGTGTCGTTCCCAGGCCAGTACAGCCCGCCGGTCAACAACGGCGCCGGATCGCTCCAGGCAGCGTCATGCCCCAGCAGAGCGGCAGCAAACGCGAGAAGATTATCGGCGTTCGCCGGCCCGCCATGGACGAGATACTGCCATATCCGGTGCAGATCGTCCGCCGGCAGGGTTGAATGCTGCGTTAGCTCTAGATCGGGCTGGTCGTCGCCGGGCACCGCGGCAAAACCGATACCACGAATGCGACATGTGACGGCAATCTGTTCGACGCCATAGGGCCAGTAGCTGACGCCGCCGAGCATCCTCACCACCACCAGCTTCGCGTTCGATATAATCTTTTCGACATACAGATCGACCGACATGTGATGGCGGATCTGGAGGAAATTTGCGAGACGTAGACTGGGGGCCTGCGCGCCCGCACGGGTGTGCGCCGCGGCGAGCGCCGCGAGTTCGGTATCGGCGGCGGACAGCACGACGATATCACCCGGTGTCTGGCCTAGATCGACGGCCTCCGATCCATCGGAAACGACCCCCGGCGTCGCCGCAAGGAGATGCATGTCAGTCCCGGATGTCCGACTTCAGTGCGGCCGAGATGGCGGCCTGGTCGAGCCCGGTCAGCCCGATCACCACCAACCTGGTTTCGCGCGGCTCGTCCGCATTCCATGGCCGGTCATAGTGATTCTGGATGCGGGCCCCAACACCCTGGACGATCATCCGCATCTCCTTGCCGGGCACATGGACAAAGCCCTTCACCCGCAGGATGTCATGATCGATAACGGCAGCCTTGATCCGCCTGATCAGTTCTTCCGGCATCACGCCGGTTTCGACCGCGACCTCGAAACTTTCGAAATCGTCGTGATCATGGTCGTCTTCGGCGTCGTGATGCGACGGACGGACCGCGAGATCGTCTTCCGCCGCCGCCTCGATACCCAGCAATATACCGGTATCGATGATTCCGTTGGCGGTCCTGACCATCCGGACGCCGTGACGCAGTCTGGCGCCAATTTCGCCCGCCACCTGGTCCACAGCCTCGTCGCTCATCAGATCGGTCTTGTTCAGCAGCACCAGATCGGCGCAGGCAAGCTGGTCTTCGTAAAGTTCGTGCAACGGGCTTTCATGATCGAGCTCGTCGTCCGCCGCACGCATCGCGTCTATGCGATCGGGATCGTCGGCAAACCGCCCGGCGGCGACGGCCGGTCCGTCGAGCACTGCGACGACGCCGTCGACCGTCACCCGCGTGCGCACTTCGGGCCAGCCAAACGCCTGTACCAGCGGTTTCGGAAGTGCAAGGCCGGAGGTCTCTATCACGATGTGATCTGGCGGGTTCGGAAGGGCAAGAATCTTGCGGATCGTCGGCAAAAAATCGTCGGCAACGGTGCAGCAAATACAGCCATTGGCGAGCTCGAAGATATCTTCGTCGGTGCAATCGGGATTGCCGCATCCTTTCAGAAGCTCGCCGTCAACGGCGAGATCGCCGAATTCGTTGATCACCAGCGCCAGTTTTTTGCCGTTCGCCTGCTCAATCAGATTGCGGATCATCGTCGTCTTGCCGGCCCCGAGAAAGCCGGTGACAACGGTAGCGGGAATTTTTCGAGCGATCGCCATGTTCTGTCCGCCTCCTCCGCGGAACATAAAAACACGCATCGCCCGTTGCCACCCGCGAACCAAACCCCGGCCCACGGATTGACGATACGGCCAACGTCCGGTCTCCTGGCTCACAGGTCGATGCCTGTTCCCGGCCTTCCGGCAGGTTCATCCACCGTGGTCCGTTCGGGGAAGACTCGCCGTTCACAGTTGCGGGGGCAGCCGGGGCCCGGACCATTGATCCTTCCCCGTTCCCGGTGTCGTCGGCTTGGGCACCTTAGACATGCCCTTTGTCCGCGGCAAGGCGAAAGGATTCTGCCGACCGGGGTAACCAAGCTACCTGCATTTGTGAGACGTTATAACATTATATTAAGTTGTGTAATTGTTTCTCTCATCTCTCTGACAGCCGCTTGGTGAAGGAAATGCGTTCTATGAAACCTGTCGGCCGTGGTGAAAAACCCGCGCCAAACGGGTTCGAGGATACCGGAATATAAACGTGGAAAGAGTCGGATTTATCCAAAGATGGCGCAGATCCGGAGCGTATGGCGGCGTTTCCGGACAGGACAGGACCGGGCCTATCTTACGTTTGCCGGCCAGCTTGGCTGGAAAGGGAGGAATCTGGCCGTCACCTGGACCAAACGTAACACCAACAACATGACGGCCTTGAACGATACCGATACGCATTTTCAGGTATCGGCAGGCCATGCCTTCGATTTCGGCCTGACGACGGATGTCGGCTGGAAAGTTTCCGAAGACGCCGGTGTCAAAACACGCACGCCTGGCGCGCTGGCGAAATATGCGATCGAATTTTGACAAAGAATAACCATAGGGCTTGTAACGGCACGCAGTCACGGGCATAAATTAGGGAATACGGGAGAAATGGATATGACCCAGCAGGCAATCAACACAGTCGAAAAAACCGCGATACAGGCAAGCGTCATCGCGCCGGCGGTCCTTGCTCTTCTGCTCGGCGCGTTCATGGTGCTCGGCACCGGCTTCGCGCATTCAGACACGATCCACAATGCCGCCCATGACACTAGGCATTCTTTCGCGTTCCCCTGCCACTGAACCGATAACCGTCGATGTTCAGGCGGATATTTTTCACCGCGATAGTCGCCGGGTTGCTCGGCGGATTGGCGATTTCGGTTGTCCAGGAATTCACGACGACGCCGATCATTCTCCATGCCGAGGAATTCGAAAACAAAGGTGGCGAGGCTGGCCACAAGCACGGAAGGCTCAATCGCGGTCTGGCGCTGATCTCACCAGCGCATGCCCACGGCCACGAAACCGCCGCGACGAACACTAGCGAACAAAGCTGGGGCCCGGCAGGCGGGCTGGAGCGTTCTCTGTTTACCACACTTGCAAACGTCCTGACCGGAATTGGCTTCGCCTTGATTCTGACGGCCAGTTTTGCAATTGCGGGCCACCCGATGTCGGGACGGACGGGGGTCCTGTGGGGTCTCGCGGGCTTCGGCGTTATCAGTCTTGCACCTGCGCTCGGCCTTCCGCCTGAAGTCCCCGGATCCATGTCCGCGGAGCTTGCCGGCCGCCAGGCATGGTGGTTTCTGTGTGTCGCTGCGACCGGCGCCGGATTGTGGGCGATGGTGTTCCGCAAGGGCGCGCTCTGGATCATTGGCGGGATTGTTCTGCTTGCCTTGCCGCATTTGATCGGCGCGCCGCAGCCGCAACGTATCGGCGGCGCCGTGCCGCCCGAACTGGCGGGGCATTTCGCCGCCGCATCGCTGGTAACCGCCGCCATCTTCTGGTGCATTCTCGGCTGGTTATCAGGAACGTTCTGGCAACGATTCGCTACGAAAATCTAGTCCTCGCGGCTAACCGCGGCCTCGTCGAACGTCGCCATCCCGTTATGCGCGGCAAGCGCGCAACGTAACACCCCCAAAGCAACCGCCGCGCCCGACGCTTCGCCGAGCCGCATTCCCAGATCGAGCAGCGGCTGCATCCCGAGCTTTTCAAGCAACCGGCGATGACCAGGCTCACCTGACACGTGGCCGGCGACACAGTGATCGAGCGCGCCCGGCACCGCTTTTTCGAGAACCGAAACCGCCGCGGTCGCCACGAACCCGTCGAGAATAACGGGAATACGCTTGTGGCGCGCCGCCAGAACAGCGCCCGCCATCGCCGCGAGTTCACGCCCGCCCACGCGCCGCAAGGCCTCCAGCGGACCACTGATGTCTTCGCCGTGCCGATCCATCGCAGCGGCGACGGCGCGGGTCTTGACTGCGATGCCGGCTGCATCAAGCCCGGTACCGGGCCCGGTCCAGTCTGCCGGCACACCGCCGAACAGGGCGCAGGAGAGCGCCGCGGCGGCCGTCGTGTTGCCGATTCCCATTTCACCGACAATCAGCGCGTCTGCGGTTTCGTCAACGGAGGCAAAACCGGTGAAAAACGCGGCGGCGCATTCCGCCTCGGTCATCGCCGGGCCGGATGTAAAATCGGCAGTGGGCGTATCGAGATCGAGCGCCTGCACCGTCAATTCAGCGCCCTGTAAAGCAGCAAGCTGGTTGATAGCGGCGCCGCCTGCGGCAAAATTCGCGACCATCTGCACCGTTACTTCCGCCGGAAACGCCGAGACACCCCGGGCCGTGACGCCGTGATTGCCGGCAAATACCAGTATCTGGACAGAGTCCAGCGCCGGGGGATATCTGCCCTGCCACGCAGCGCACCACGCCGACAATTCTTCGAGACGGCCAAGTGAACCCGCAGGTTTCGTCAAATTCCCTTCGCGCGCCGCTGCTGCTGCTGCAGAATCTTCGTCGAGCGCGGGAAGATTTTGGAATTGTTTTGCGATATCTTCGTAGTTCAAGATCGTCTCCTGTATGACACGAGAGACATAGCATTTCGGATACACCATGACAGCTTCGGATAAGCCCGGTGAGGAAATCAGTTTTCTGAAAGACGTCTATGTCAGCGTGGTGTTCCTGACCCGTCTACCCGCCCCGAGCTGGCCGGACGCGGCCCAGAGAGATCTTGCGACCGGCATGTGGGCTTTCCCGATTGCCGGGGTGCTTGTCGCCACGATTGCGGGCCTTGTCTATGCGGTGTGCGACGCGATCGGTCTGCCGGTATACATTTCGGCGCTGTTCGCCGTCGTCGCGCTGACCATCGCGACCGGCGGATTGCATGAAGACGGGCTGGCAGATCTTGCAGACGGCATATGGGGAGGGTCGACCCCGGAAAGACGCCTCGCAATCATGTCCGACAGTCAGATCGGCGCCTATGGCGCGATCGCGCTGATCGTATCGGTCACAGGGCGGGCGGCGGCGATCGCCACGATCGACCAGCCGCTATTCGTTCTTGGCGCCCTGGTCGCGGCGGAAGCCGCGAGCCGTGCCGTCATGCCGGCTCTCATGTCATTCAGCGGCCCGGCAAAATCCGATGGTCTGGGCGCCTCGGCCGGCACGCCAGGTGTCGCCACATGGGGCAGTGCCCTGTTTCTCGCCGCGGTGATTTGTGTACTAGCCGCCCCGGCGGGCTGGTTCACCTGCCTGATCGCGGCCGCGGCCGGGGCGGCGCTGATCAGCTGGTTTGCCCGTCGCAATCTCGGCGGTTATACCGGCGACGTTCTGGGCGCCGCTCAGCAAATCGCCGAGTTGTTCGCGCTGATCGCTATCGCCAGCGTCATCGCGGAAGCCGGTTGACGAAACCGACACGCCACTCCCCTGGGCCAAAATAGTCGCAACGGGTGACCGACAGGGTATCCACCGCATAGGACAGCGCCTCAACCGGCGCACCGCCCATCGCCGCGGACAGAAAACTGCGGATACTGCCCGAATGGATGACGGCGACAACCGGGCGGCCAGCGAATTTTTCAGACCACCCCAACGCCGCCTGTTCGACCCGCGCCGCAACCTCCGAAAAGGTTTCCCCGCCGGGCGGACGGATATTCGCGGGCCAGGATTTTTCGGCATCGCGAATCTCGGCCCATACATCGGCGCTGGGGCGGCCTTCCCAGTCACCGAAATGCTGTTCGGCAAAATCAGGTTCGACATGCACATCGGCCTCTGTCAGGCCCCGGGCGGCAAGGATTCCATCCAGTGTTTTCCGGGTGCGCGACAGGTTGGATATCATCCAGACCGGATCGGCTGGCAGCAGATCGGATAATGCCTCGAATACATCGGGAGGCGGCAGCTCTATGTCGAGATCGAGTGCGCCATAGACGGTTTTACCAGGATTGACGGTCGGGGCGTGACGGACCAGCCACCATTCGGTTGCTTCGGCCGTCATGGCGCCATCGCCTGTTGCAACCTGTTCCAGTGTTCCTCCGGGCCGGGAAGGCCGAACCGCAACCAGCCCGGATTTTCGGGAAAGGCGCGGGTATAGATCCCCAGGCGCCCAAGCCGTTCGTACAGTTCTGCCGCATGCCGGGTTTCAGCGAGCCGGAATAAATCGGTTCCGCCAACAATTCTCAATCCTGCACCAACGAGAATATCGTCCACACGGCGCGCCGCTTGCCCAAGCCACGCGCGGGTTTCGGATTGCCAATGGCGGTCTGCAAGCGCGGCGGCGCCGATCTCGGCGGCGATGGAAGAAACCGGCCACGGTCCCAGGGCGGCAGAAATGTTCCGAGCGGTCTCGATGTCAGTCACGGCAAAGCCCAGCCGCAATCCCGGCAGGCCGAAAAATTTACCGAAGGACCTCAAAGCGATGACACCACCATCGATGGATATGGCGGGAGACGCGGCGGCCGATGCGGCGACGGAAGCGCTCGGGTCGACGTCGGCAAACGCCTCGTCCACCACCAGCAGGCCGCCCTTGCCGGCCAGCCGGGCGCCAAGATCCGATAAATCGCCGGGCGGCACGATATTGCCGTCGGGATTATTCGGATTTGTCACCACGACCGCATCCACGTCGGCCGGATCGGGCAACCCGCCGGTCTCGACAATTTCATGACCCGCCATCCGCCATGCCGGCGCGTGTTCCCCATATGTAGGTGTCACTATTGCGACGCGCCCGGGCCGGCGTAACCGCGGCAGCCACTGGATAAGCGCCTGCGTGCCGGGCGCCGGGACAATATGGCGGGGATCACCGGCCCCGTAGGCCGCCGCCGCAGCGCGGATCAGATCATCGATCCGCGCGCTATCGGGCAGATATATAAGCCCGTCCAACACTTTGGTATCCACCGGCCACGGCCGCGGGTTGATCCCGGTGCTGAGGTCAACCCAACCGTCTGCAGGTTTTCCGAACGCCGCCGTCGCCGCGGACAAATCGCCACCATGATGAACCGCTATCAATCGAAAGAACCCTTCAGTGTCAGTGGCAGCCCGGCGGCGACAAACACGACGCGGTCCGCGGCCGCAGCAACCGCCTGATTAAGTGTGCCATGAAGATTGCGGAATGCGCGGGCCAGCGCATTTTCCGGCACGATACCCAGACCTACCTCGTTGGCAACGAGCACGATATGACCCGGCGCGGCGCGCATCGTTTCGACCAGAAGATCCGTCTCGGCCGCCACGTCGCGCTCGGCAGCCATCAAATTATTCAGCCACAGCGTCAGACAATCGACCAGTACGATTGCATCATCCGTATCCACCCCGGCGATCGCGCGGGCAAGATCGAGAGGTTCCTCGACGGTCGTCCACAAGTCGCCTCGCCGTGCGCGGTGGAGCGCTATTTTCCCGGTCATTTCCGCATCAAACGCCTGGGCTGTTGCGATATAGACCGGACGACCGGGCATCCTCAGCACCAGGTTTTCAGAGAAAGCGCTTTTCCCGGAAGCGGCACCGCCGAGAACAAGCGTAGATTGGGCTTCAGGCATGATCGTGTCAGGCCCGGTCCGCTGAAACAGACGACCGGTGCCAGTTCCACGCAGTCGAAACGATATTGTGGAGCGACGAATGGACCGGCTGCCAGGCGAGATTTTTCCGCACGTGCGCGATATCTGCAACCAGCCGCGCGGGATCGCCGGCACGGCGCGCATCGTCTGTCGCTGGGACCGGCTCGTAGCCCGCCGCTGCAAGCGCCTTGCAGGCGTGGCTGCCGACGTAACTGGCGCCGCCGGTGACAAGAATTCTGACCATCTGGAAACCAAT
>Ga0209403_10002042_pt1 | contig 24789 bp, 24 predicted proteins | sample ArcticOcean_MG_C_8_FD_187440 | JGI IMG/M metagenome (GOLD analysis project Ga0209403, IMG submission 187440) | Marine microbial communities from western Arctic Ocean - ArcticOcean_MG_CB11_86 (SPAdes) (version 2) | ecosystem: Environmental > Aquatic > Marine > Oceanic | place: Arctic Ocean... | reverse complement strand
CTGCCCATTCGACTTTAACATAAACGGTGCGACTTTCCTCTTCGTCCGCAACGTGAGCGTGTCGGCACCTATTGTCAGGATGGTACCTACAATCCGATGTTCGGCAATGGAAGTGGCCGTTATACGCACCCGCGTACCGGGGGATACCTCCTGCGCTGCACAGGGCACGTAGCCGATCTGGAGTAGCAATGCGGCAACCAACATCGAACATATCCATTTCATATCGTCTCCCTCCGAGAGCTTCTCGCCAAACGCTTGCTCCATCTGCTCCCACCGCCGTTTTGGTGATCTTGGAGTCAATATCCCTTCTCCTTAAACCGGTGTCTACACACTTTTACAGTAGGATAGGCCCTTTACCCCCCCCCCAATTGGGCCAGGGGGCATTGGCCCAATTAAGTCATATGTACCAGAAGGCAGCATTGGTGTCTGTAACGCGCCGTCCGCCGAGTTTTGGAGCATCAATTTGTGAGGTGGTCTTGAGATTGTGAAGGTGGCAGAATAGACTTTCCCAGGGACTATACTTGTGGAGTCTGATGTTCTTAGGGAATCAGTTGCCACCACTGTTATCACATTATTAGATACCGAATATGTGCCCGGTATAACCGACAACCCCGATCCAGCGGAAGGCCAAAATCCAGAATAGTTCCCGTCTTCGCCGAAATGTAAAATCATTTGGTATGGACTTTGTTTCTCTCCCCGCCAGTTACCCACCAGGGCCTTGCGGGCTTCTTCTGGCACCAAGTCTTCTTCTGACACCAAGGAGTTGTTCCCGCACCCGATGGTTGCAATTGTGAGAACGAAAATTAGTAGTAATGCTCGTCCCATTCATTTTCCCTCCTCTGATTCACACATTGGAAACTACCTCGGCTTATCTACGTACCCTGTCCCTTTTGCAATGTGTATGCCAACAAGAAAACAGCCTCTGTAATACGTCTTTTGGACGGCGATAATTTATGTGTTTATAAGATATTCCTGGCGTCTCTTCTATTTGAGGCCTAACAGGCTTTTTACCGATCACCGCGTCTTCTATACTGTCCCCCAGGCATGAGGGCCGAGCCGCTAAGGGTCAACACCAGTTGGTCTTGAGATAGGCCAAAGGTAGAAGTATAGGTTTTTCCAATCTGTACTTCGCTTTGAGTCAGACTGACTGAGGACGTAGAGTCTGTGGCTACAACCGTTATGACATTTCCGGACACTGAATAGTTACCCCACTTCCGGAGTAGGTCGTTATTAGAATTATATTGAAAGGTTCCCCCTTCTCTGAAAGCAATTACGATGGTATACCCATATGACCCCCCGAAAAACATTGTACCCTCACGTCTTTGTTGCCACGAACCAACTAACGCACGCTGGGCATCTTCCGGATTCAAGGAACAGTTTTTTGCCCCACAGCCAATTACAGCTGCCCCAACAGCGATTAATATCAGGACTTTCAGACTAAGGCTCTTACCACCAAACAACAGGAAAGCGGCAATCAACATCGAACATGTCCATTTCATATCGTCTCCCTCTGGTGACAATTACATTGACTTAGCTTCCTACCCTATCCAGTATGCAATGTGTATGCCAACCAGGAAACAGCCTCTGTACTACGTCTGTTGGACGGCGATAACATCCGTTTGTATAGGGTGATATGTAAATTTCGCCCAGTTCCCTTATCCTTCGTCATCGCACTTCTGACCTTTGCACGGTATTGCACATAGTTGCTTGAGTGTACAGGGACAGGGGTCGCCTGGCGTTCTTCTCACACACAAAAATACCCCCTTGGCTAACCTTGGGGGCATCACAACCTGCGTCTACCAATTACGCTACGGTCTTCATCCTCCACACATCCTGCTCCAGCATATCCCCGCAAGATCAGTATGAGTCTATGGTGCCAGTGAAGCCAGTGCCTCCTCCTCAGTGTCGTATATCTCTGCTCGATCCAGCAGTCCCATAATCTGAAACGTCTTCGCAAGAATCGGCACAACACAACAGAAGGCGACTTTTCCATCCATATCCCGCACCTTCTCGATCAACTCGATCAGAATTGAGATACCCATACTATTGGCGATGGGAGATTTCTCCAGGTTTATCACCAGAGACTTTACGCCCTCCTGGATCAATGCCTCTCCTGCCTTTGCAATGGGTTCAGCCTCCGCACCGTTGATGTAACCGTCGGTCTCCAGGATGCCAATATTACCGGACAGCCTTGTGTGAACTTCCACTGCTTGTGGCAAAATTACCTCCTGTCTCAGTCACGTGGAACTGGGCTATCCCTCCACCCTCAAGACCACGCACGTCATATCATCCGACTGTGGCGCATCGCCCCTTCCATTACCTTTAACGTCTCCTCTCATAGACTCCGGTTGGCAGAATGCTTATAAAATACCCCGGGCCACTTAGCGTCAACTTCTGGGGCCTTTCGTAAGATATACTAAAAGTTGCAGTGTAGGTACTTCCAGGCGCGGATACTACCAGAGAGTCTATTGCCACAACCGATATCACGTTCTTCAGTACAGAATATGTACCCAACTTTATTTCGGGTCCTTCATTATAAACCCCTTTTTTCGAACTGTATCCGTAGGACCCGTCTTCAGTGAAAGCCAGCCGATTGGAATAGGTGGTTCCTATATCTACTATGCCTGTGCTAAATGTTCTTTGCCATATACCCACTAAAGCCGTCTTAGCTTCCTCTTGACTCAAAAATGTCTCTTCTTCTGGACTCAAGGGCGCATCTTTTCCACAGCCAATTATTGCTATTCCAACAACGATTAGTAATAGGACCGTCAAACCAAGGCGCTTATCACCAAAGAAAATGGAAGAATCCATGACTCCCCCTTTCAGAACGAAAACGAGGTTGAGAGCGCAAGTCCGCCCTGGCGCTGTGGCGTGAGGCCTATGCGAACGGGCAAAGGAACCTGCTTCCATTCTGCAAATTTGGACCCGATAGCTCCACCGATTACGGCGCTCGTAAAGGCAGCCGTTACAAGTGTAATTAGGCCCGATTTCGAGACCCGTTTTTCCGTAATCGTCTGAGTAACCATGCTTGGTGAAAAAATGAAGGCCCTGACCTGCTGGGTATAGGTTACCGTTTCTGAGAGGTCGACGAGCAGAACGCTGGTAGTCACTCCCGCAAGCAGTCCCACCACAGCGCCGAGTATTGCTTTCGATTTTCTGCCCGGATTCGCTTCAAGTTTTATCAACGACGCCAGTGGCACCGCCAAACTGCGAAAGTCTTCTCTCGTCAGCACCAGGGAATCGACTCCCATCTTCACCAGAGCTCCCGTAAAACGATGTTCGGCTATGGAAGGGGCTGTGATACGTATCCGCAGACCTGGGGCAAATGTCACACGTTTTTGTGGGGCTATTTCATCGCCCTGCAGCATCACAGGCTCCTGAGCCGCACAGGGCACGTGGCCGATCTGGAGTAGCAAGGCGGCAACCAACATCGAACTTATCCATTTCATATTGTCTCCCTCTCCTGCTTCAGCCTCGTCTCACCTGGTGCTTACGGTGTCCAGCCTTTGAACATCATTCACCACTATCCACGCCCGTGTATCGATGCCAAACGGTAGGCTCGGGTCCGGTTCACACGCCTCGTGCAGATCGCTCATCCTTCCCAGCCAGGAGTATCCCTGATGCCAGTACTGCAGCTCCTTGCCAGGGGCAGCCAAGACATAGATGCCGTCCGGATCACGGAACAGGTAATTGTCCTGGAGTCAGCCGGTTCGGATCAGGTCCAAGGTTTGGGTAGGGGTCACTGTGTTGGATCTCTTCGTTTTATCTTTAAAATTCAAGCAAGGCAGAAAGTAGAATTCCGCCTTGGTGCTGTGGCATGATGCCCAAGCGCAAATGATCCAAAGGCACTTTTTCCCATTTCTCAACGCGAATGGTTGAGCCAAAGAACCCTCCGATCACCACGCCCGCACCGGCACCCAGAATGATAAGCCAGTTAACGAGATCACACTGGGAGTTATCACCACAACCACGGCGTGCCTTTAATCCCATAAGCCCACCTCCCAAAAGCCCGAAACCCGCACCCTTAAGGGTATTTCCTTGCTGTCCCTTGCTAATCTCAAGTTCTGTTATGGATGAAAAGGGGATCGCCAACGTAGAGGATGGTCCAGGCTTCATCAATTGCATCGTCAGAGTGTCAGCCCTGATTGTTATCACCTTACCTTTCAACTCCTGTTTTGTCGGAACTCTGATGCGCACCCGTTGCCCAGGAACGACCTTTTGGGCGACACAAGGCACATATGCAATTTGGAAAAGTAAGGCAGCAATCACCGTCACGGAGCATATCCGTTTCATATCGCTATCACTCCTCTATAACAAACGAAAAGCCGCACCCATATGGGATGCGGCCTCTTCTTCCACTGATCTACATACCCCGCCCTCACATCCAACACAGGCAATATGTGGCGCTGTGCAACGGGCGTCAACCGGTAAGCCGCTCTCTGGCGAACTCCTTGACATCATCGACAGCCATTCGCATCATGCGGTGACTATGTTGGCATTCGCATATCCTGGAGACGAAGATGAGACGATATGCACTGGTGGCGTTGATCCTGCTTGCGGCTATGTCTGCTTTCGCCCAAACCCGTGGCGCAGGAAAGGTGGTGACCCGTCTGCCATCCGGCGACCAGCTGGACCTGTATGACAATTCGTGGGCGGTCATCATAGGGGTGAACGACTATGACAAGTGGCCAGACCTGCAGTATGCCGTCAATGATGCCAGGGCCATCAGGGACAGGATGATGACGCTGGGGTTCCCTGAGGACAACATCTCCTACATCACAGATGAGGAAGCCACCAAGACCCACATTGAGCGTCTTCTTGGCGATACAATGCGGCGGAAGGTTGCGAAGAATGACCGCGTGTTTATCTACTTCGCAGGCCACGGACAGACAGAAAACCTCCCCGGTGGTAAGCAGGAGGGTTACATCATCCCTGTGGACGGGGACAAGTCAGACCTCTTTTCCACGTGCATATCCATGACCTCGGTCCGCCAGTTTTCTGACAGGATGGCTGCCAAGCACGTGTTCTATGCCATTGATGCCTGTTACTCCGAACTTGCTCTGATGCGCGCCGGGGAGATGGACACCAGAGACCGGCAGTACATGCAGAAAGTGGCGCGTTTCCCTTCCAGGCAACTGGTGACGGCGGGTAGTGCCGGTGAGCAAGTCGTTGAGCGAGGCGGTCACGGTGCGTTCACCAGGACGCTCCTGATAGCCCTGGAAGGCAGCGCAGACAAATATCCGCCCTTCGGCGTGCTGACTGGTAGTGAGTTGGGCAACTACCTGAAGCCGACGGTATCTGTGGAGACGAACAATGCGCAGACGCCGCAGTTTGGAAGGCTTTCGGCGGGTGAAGGCGAGTTTATTTTTTTGCTAGAAGACGGCATATCGGAATTGGTTTCTGAAGCGGAGCGAGCAAAGACGGTGGCAGAAGCCGCAATGCGAGAAGCGGAGCGACTGAAACAAGAAGTGGAGGCTGCCCGTTCGTATGAGGAGGCCTCACAAGCCAAAGCGGAGACGGAGAGACTACGGAAAGAACTGGAGGCGTTACAGGGTGAGACAAAAAGTAAAGAAGTGGACCAAGCTAAGAATGAAGAAGGGAATTCCGAGATGGCCCTTATGCAAATGCAGCTGGAGACGCTTAAACGGCAGCAGTGGCCTGACAAGGATCGTCTGGCGCAGGAGGCCACCGACAGGGCTGAGCAAGTGCGGGAGCAGCGAGAGATGGAAGTACTGAAAAAGGAGCTGGACGAGTTTCAAGCGTTTGGTCTGGCCAAAGAAGCCGGAACAGCCGCGGCGATGGACGGGTTTCTGAAAACGTATCCTGATGGAAAGCTGAAGCCTGACGCCTTTGAGTTGCTCGTTGCATTGGAACCACAGGCCTTCAAGGAAGCCGCAGAATCGGGCACAGTGGAGGCACTGGATAACTATCTAAAAATGTATCCAAGTGGGAAGATGAGGCCAGGTGCCATCAAGATGCTTGGCTGGGGTGAAGTTGGCGAGATGGTCCACGTCTCAGATTACAAATTCTACATTGACAAGTATGAAGTGACGAATGCGCAATACGCCGAATTTGTACGCGTGACACGCCGCGCTTCGCCCGTGATTTCAGAAAATAATAAGTCCGTTTGGAATACATGGAACAGGAGAAGTCCACCTTTAGGATACGAAAACCACCCTGTGGTAGGGGTAAGCTGGGAAGATGCAAATGCCTATTGTGAGTGGGCAGACAAGCGATTACCCACGAAGAAAGAGTGGCAGCGGGCGTGCCAGGGAAAAGATAAAAGGGAGTATCCGTGGGGGAAATATATCGAGAAAAATGCGAATTTATCATACTCGGGAGACGGGTTTTGGAGGGTTACAGCACCAGTCGGCAGTTTCCCAAATGGAGCAAGCCCGTACGGGGCCGTGGATATGTCCGGCAATGCGTGGGAATGGACGTCACAAAAAAAAGGAATTTACCGTTTTATTCGCGGGGGTTCGTGGGATTCGGGCGCTACAAAGTGCTCAGATAGGGGCCAATACGCAACCACGCACTATGAAAGTCACGACCTCGGATTTCGATGTGCGAGGTAATCTATGAAGGACTGCTCATATATGGCCGATCCATCGTACTAAGCCAGGCTACCCCCAACCAGACCGCGGCACCTTTGTCACCGAACGCCAGACGATAGTACCAGAGCAGCGTATTACCCTGGTCATCGCCAACCCAGGCTACGATGAGGGCAACCACGTGAAGTGACAAGGCACGATCTTCGCCAGAAAAACCCCCAAATAACTCTCTGGTACGCCCACCTCTCCTGTGATTTCCTGAAGGGGGCGATACAACCTCAAATTTTCTTTGCCTACAAACGCGAGTGATGAGACAGACGAAATGGAGGCATCCTAGATTTAGATGGAGTGTATATGGAGACCCCCAGTTCTTAGACCCAACAGAAAGATCGAACCCACTATTCAGGTCCGATCTATTTTATTGTGCAACAAAAGGTTATAATGGTGCCGGAGACCGGACTCGAACCGGTACGGGCTTTCGCCCAGGGGATTTTAAGTCCCCCACGTCTACCTATTCCATCACTCCGGCACCAAATCCAGAATGGGTCGAAGATAGCCAAATGGGTTGGGGATGTCAAACTCGGCGAGCGAGAGGATTGTGTCACAAAAGGTGGTAGAAGGGATTGAAAAGAGAGAGCATCCTGGTGGGTGCAGGGATCTCGATCCAACCTGGCCAAGGCTTTGTCGGACCAGTATGCTCCCGATGGTCGCTACTAAACCGTACACGTTCGGTCTTCTTTTGCTACCACGAATGAAACCACGAAACCGGTACCGTGGCCCAACAAGCTTTGTTCTGGGCGATATTCAAGAAAAACGAAAACCGGCCAACTCTATCAGGAGTCGGCCGGTCTTAATATTAAATATGGAGGCGGCGGGCGGATTCGAACCGCCGGTCGGGGCTTTGCAGGCCCTTGCCTTACCACTTGGCTACACCGCCTCAGGAGTATGAAAATACAACAGCCCCTGATTTATGTCAAGCCTCTCGCCAGAATTGATGTCTCCAGGTGATTACAGGAGGGCTCCCACATCACCTTGCGGCCCAGTTTAGACCTCGCCTTTGAATCTCCTTCGCCTCCGGTACATCAAAATCCTTTGCCACGTGCCCCAGGGATGAGTAAAACACCCGCCCCTCGCCCCACTTGCGCTTCCAAACGACAGGCATCACGCAGCCATTGACCCAGGGCGCAACCTCTGTCTGAAGCGTCGTAGTCGCCAGGACCTCATTCGACGGATCGACGTGCAGATAGTACAGCTCAGAATGCATCTTGAAATCCTCGAGCCCCTTTGTAATCGGGTCATCCTGGTCAACAATATTGACCTCATAATCGACGATTCCGCCAGGATGAGCCACCCACTGGCCGCCCACCATAAACTGGTATTCGGTATTGTTTCGAAACGCATCTGCCATCCCACCGTGCCAGCCCGCTATTCCCACGCCGCTCTTGACTGCAGCCAACAGCCCTTTCTCCTGTGCCTTCTCGATCGTACCCATGGTCCAGATCGGCACAACCAAACTCAACTCAGCCATCTTCTCCGCGTCCATATAGGAATCCATAGAGTCCGTCAATTCCACATCGAACCCATCCGCTTCCAGGATCGGACAGAAGATATCGGCACACTGCTTCGGCTCGTGTCCCTCCCAGCCTCCGGCGACCACCAGCGCTTTCTTCATCAGATATCCCTCTCAGTCAAAAAGGCTTACTTGTTTCCTCGGGCGAACCTATTTTCGATCATGAACTTGTAGCTCTTCACCACGGCTTCCATCATATCTGTTGCGCAGCGGTCCAGCTCCACGATCCACCACTCGGCGTACTCACCTGCAGCCACAACCTGATGAAAATCGGTAATACCTTCACCTAGCGCCTGCATAGGCTCCTCTCTCACGCAAGGACCATCCTTGATGTGGATCAGCGGCACGCGTTCACCCAGCTCCTGGAGCACTGCCGCGGGATCTGGGCCTGCCGTCTGAACCCAGTAGGCATCGATTTGGAAGAATACTTCTGGATTCAAATGTTCGAGCATCACCTGATATGCCAACTGTCCCTCGACCTCCAAATACTCCCACCAGTGATTGTGGATCCCGAAAGTCATCCCGTTAGCCACGGCCGTTTCGGAGGCCTCGTTGAACAGGTCCACGGTTGCCTTGATCTTGTCCAGGCCGGAGTAGTCGTCCCTTCCCTTGCCGGACACCATTCGCTTCACTCCCAATGCCTGTGCGGTCTCCAACGCTTCCTGTTTCGTATCTCCTACAGGGAGCGGCAAGTGCGCGCTGGTCACTTCCAGCCCCAACTCCCTGAAAAGCTTCGCCCCTGCCTCCGCGGTCGTCCCCGGGAACCCGGCGGGCTCAACACCCGCATAACCTATTTCCGCCACCTTCCGGACCACACCCTCAAAATCGTCTGCCATCGTTTCTCTTAACGTATACAATTGAAGTGCAATTGGCGCCGCCATCGTTCCACCCTTTCTCAAAAAGAACTTGCCCGTCAACGAATAAGCTCAACCACCCAAATGAAAGTAATCGCAAGTCGATCCTACACTAAGTAAGTATACCCTCCCCGTCAACTATCGCCATCAAATATCGCCAAATCGTTCACGAAGATGGACAGGTTTTCCACTCGCGGCAGACTCGTAACCCGCCTGTACAATGGCAAGACTTCGCCGCTCACTCACTCCAGTGGTCGGACCGACCGATACCCCCGCCACAAAATCCGCGAACGCCTCCATCTCCAGGGCATAGTCCGATAGCCCCGACTCCGGGTAGTTCAGTCGTGCCTCTCCTTCCCCGGAGCCCTCGCCCACGAACTCATATCCATCTTGCCAGGCTTTCAAACTTCCCCTGTCACCGTGAATCACGAAACCACCCAATTCGCCGCTCAATTTGACCTCGCACGTTTGCAATACCCGCACCTGAAAGCCGCCCTCCATTGTAAACAAACCGCTCATGGTTCCTTCCAAATCGGTACGGCTGAACGAACTGGCGTGGTGCTCCTGCATATAAACCGTCTCAACCTCACCCAGCACGAACCTGAGCTGACCCATGGTGTGAATTCCATGGAGCATCCAGATGCCCGTCCCGCCCATCTCCGGGGTGGACAGCCACGCCCTTCTGCCCGGGTAAGCATAGGACGGCTTGGCCTGGAATCCTCGCGAAACGAATGCCGACACCACCTCACCGATATGCCGCCCCGTCTGAACAACATCTCTCAAAAATCGGGACATTGGACTGCACGGCACATTCTCCGCAACGAACAGCTTCACACCCTCCTGACCAGCCACATCGATCATCCGGGTGGCCTCCTCGACCGTCAGCGCCATTGGCTTCTCGCAGAGCACGTGTTTTCCGGCTTGCGCAGCCTGAACCGCCGCATCGCAATGCAGGGCGTGTGGAAGACAAATAGAAATCGCGTCCACCTGTGGATCAGCCAACGCTGCATCCAGGCTTGTATAGGTCTTCTCAACCGCAAACTCCCTGGATTTCTCAAGTAGGAATTCTTCATCGTTGTCCACCAGGCATTCGACGGTAATTTTCTGTCCCAGTTCCCGGATCGCTTCCACGTGTCTGGAGCCCGCCCAACCCAAACCTACAATCGCTATTTGCAGCATATCACCTCCAGGAATTCATCGGATGCGACAAGAGAATCGGACAGGAGTGATGCGTCGGCGGAAGTCATTCCACATCTCGTGAAGATTTCCGTGACGAGGCGTTCGAGTTCGGCAGAGGTGATTTTATGATGGTTTGGCATTTGTCAGAACATCCAGTGATTGATTGGGCGAAGTCGGGCGCGACACCGTCGCGCCCCTACGGGATTTGGTTTGCATCGAGAAAGACAGACTTGTCCCGCGTCATTCCCAACTCTCGGACTACATCCTTCAGATCCGCAACGGTGACCGCATTCAGCGGAATCCCATCTGCCAGATACTCCTCACTACGCAGCGCCTCACTCTCACCAGGCGCGTAGATACGATCCACACCGTCCGCCGTTCTGCATCCATGAATCTGTCGAATCGCCTGGTCGACACGGGCCTTGAAACGCCCTTTATCCTCAAAGGCGTCGATCCGGATCGCAGCCACAAAGTGACCATCCTCCCCCGCTGTGGGACCCGCTTCCATACTCCCCAGTTCTGTGCCGTAGCTTGCGCCAGAAAGCATCGAGGAGAGAATCCCCATCACCAGGGCAAGACCCGTTCCCTTGAAACCGCCCACGGGCATCAACAATCCCTCCAGAGCCGTGACGGGATCGGTCGTCGGCACACCCTTGCGATCCATTGCCCATCCCTCGGGAAGCGGCTCTCCCTTTTGCGCATGGATTCGAATCTTCCCGTGAGAAGATCCACTGAATGCCGCATCGTAAACAATCGGAAATTCATCCCCCGCAGGAATCGCGACCGCCAACGGATTGATCCCCAGAATCCGCTCGGCGCCCCCCCAGGGGGCCATTGTCGGCAGCGCATTCGTGGTCGCCAGACCAATCATATCGTGAGCGAGCGCCTTTCGCGCGAACCAGGCCATTGCGCCGCAGTGATTGCTTCCTCTGATCGCGGCTGCGGCGATTCCTGTAGACTCCGCTCGAGCGATCACCTGCTCCATTGCAAAGGCCACACCGATCTGGCCCATACTGTTTCCACCATCCACCACCAGGCAGGCGCCACTGTCTTTCACAACAGCGGGCTTGCCCAGGGGATCCACACCTTCGCGCGTGAGTTTCGCCACGTAATCCGGCACACGCAAGACGCCGTGAGAATGGACGCCGGCCAAATCGGATGCGACAAGGGAATCGGCAAGCAGGGAGGAATCGGTTTCGGTCATTCCGCAAGCTTGGAAGATGTCGGTAATAAACGTACACAATTTCGTGGCGTTGAGCTTTGGTTGATTGGTCACAGTGATCTAGTCCTGAGGTATGGGTTTAATCGGTGGTTGATCGGGGTGTCCTTCTGGGAGACGGGCACCTAACAACTCATCGAAATCAATCAACAGAAGGGCACGACGCGTCGTGCCCCTACCGTGATTGGGTTTGGGATACAATCCGTGGCGGAGGTGGAATGGTAATTGACCCTGGATATGGGTTAAACCGGCGGTAAATCGGTGTTGGGGATGTCCCTCGATACACCTTCCGCAGCTGCGCTGCTCCAGGCACTCGGAAAAACGGAAGGTGACAATCCCCAGCCTGGGTTGAATGGAATCTGGACAGGGCGGCACGAACGACGGGCACCTAACAACTCGTCGGAATCAACCAAGAGGGGCACGACGCGTCGTGCCCCTACCGTGATTGGGTTTGGGATACAATCCGTGGCGGAGGTGGAATGGTAATTGACCCTGGATATGGGTTAAACCGGCCGTAAATCGGTATTTGGGATGTCCCTCGATACACCTTCCGCAACTGCGCTGCTCCAGGCACTCGGAAAAACGGAAGGTGACAATCCCTAGCCTGGGTTGAATGGAATCTGGACAGGGCGGCACGAACGACGGGCACCTAACAACTCGTCGGAATCAACCAAGAGGGGCACGACACGTCGTGCCCCTACGGTGATTGGGTTTGGGATATCTCCTGGGTGATTTTTTGGATGGTGTTTTTGTGGCGTTTGGGCATTCCGTGTTTTTCGCGGGATAGTCTGCCTTCGATCAATTCGTCGAAATCTACCAGGTCTGGTACATCCTCACCATCGACGCCATCGTTCAGGAGGGCCTGGACCCGTTCCCTAACGCGAGTCAAATATCCTTTTTGCCAGATCAGCCAATCCTTCACTCGGTTCGACCCGTGCAACGTCTGACCGTGACCCGGTACAAGGATCTCTATATCCATCGAGACCAAGCGCTCCAGGGAGCGTTCCAGGACCCTGCTGTCGCCATTTCCAATCGCCGGAACGATACCGGTCACCACAGAATCACCGGCGAAGAGTAACCGGTCCTCCTCCACCAGAACAGAAACACCATCCTCGCTGTGTCCAGGTGTCGGAAACATCCATAAATGCTTTCCGCCAAGGTCGATGCGAAGTTCGTCCGTGAACGTCACCGTTGGGCACACCACACGTTCGCCCGCCTCATCCCTGGATATTTCCCACCTGTCTGCCCAGCCTGCAAGCTGGGCAGAAATCACGCCAGGGGTTAGTGTGTGCGCGTATACCTCACCGCCCGCCAGAGGGCCTGCACCCAGAATGTGATCTCCATGTCCGTGTGTCAGCACCAGCCGATCGACGGGATGACCTCTGGAGGAGATGAAGTCAGCCATCGCCTCCCCCTCGTCCGGGAAATTGCTGCCATCGATCGCAGCTGCACCGCGACTTCCCACCACAACCCCATTTTTCCCTTCCACAAAGCGACTATCGACACTGAACACACCTGGAGCTTCTTCTGTGAACACGGTTCTTCCTTCCTCGATGACTGCAAACCCGAGCACCTGGCGATTCGAAATTAAGGTACCGCCCGCCCAATCTCATGTCAAGCCGATCTGCGCTTCAGCACCGTTTCACTTGACACTCCTTCATCCACGAATTAACGTTTCCATATAACCCTGAATCTCAGAAAGGCATCCAAATGGCCAAAAATCTCATCCTCAGCGGTGGGGTCGCACACGACTATACAACGACCTCTCCCTTGGTTCGGGAAATTCTGTCCGAAAAGGGTATCTCATCGGAAATCAGCACGAAAATCGATCCCATCGAAGACGGATCTCTGAATCAGTATGATATGCTCACCCTCAACTGCATCCGCTGGACGTGCTCCCAGCCAGAAGTCCCCGACAAGTGGCGGAAGGAATGGACGTCTCACCTCTCAGAAACCGCAAGGGAGAACCTCCAGTCCTTCCTCGACCAGGGGAAGGGGCTGCTCGCCCTCCACGCCGCGACCATTTGCTTCGACGACTAGCCGGCGTTCAGAGAAATCCTTGGCGCCTGGTGGGAATGGGGTCACTCCGGGCACTCGCCATTCCAGGAACACCAGTTCCGAGTTCACACAGATGCGCACGAAATCACTGAGGGAATCAGCGACTTCAGTATCGTAGATGAACTGTATACCAACCCCAGGATCACGGATTCTGTCACCCCCTTGATTGAGGGCGTATGGGACGGGCGTGATTCATCGAGCCCGTACGGGGGCAGATATGGAGAAGAGAGATGCGTGAAACAGCTTCGATTCTTGTTGTAACCGAGATATCTGATCGGTTGTTCGGAAGTCCTGAAATCCTGGCCGAGCTGCTCCGGATAGAGGGCATCAACGACCTTGACACCGCCCCGCTCGAAAGTGTGACTGAAGCGCTGCTCGCGGACAGATATCTTGTTATTCTTGGCCCCTCCGACCCGGCCCCTGAAATCGTTCAACTGCTCCTTGACCGCGTTGATTCCGGAATGGGTCTCATCTGTCTCGCACCTGGCGAAGCTTTTTCCAAGAAACTCGGCCTCGAACCCGGGTTGACCGGCATGATGCATCCGCGGATAACTGTTCCCCTCCCGGGCTATCCAGATACAGGACTGCCCGTTAAAGGGTGGGCTCAGGATTACAAATGCGGGCCGGAATTCGAAATACTTTGCCCGCTTCACGATACCGATGGCAAGCGGACAGAATCACCGGCTGTGATGGAGTCGCACAAGGGTAAGGGCAAGATCACCGTGCTCGCCTACGACATCGCCTCCTGCGTCTATCTCCTCCGCCAGGGCAATCCCCTTCTCGCGGGGGTCCGATCAACCGGATTCTCGCGCATGCGCCCCTCGGACCTGTTCCACAACTGGCAGGACCCGGTGGACGCGCGATATCCCGTGGCCGATCTTCACACCCATCTCTTCAGGGAGCTCATCCACCGCACCTGGCCGGATGGAACCGTATTGCCCTGGCTCTGGTATTTTCCGGACAACGCGGATACCGTCTTCGCGCTGACTTCAGACGACGACTGGAGCAAGAGGGAACACTTCGAGGACCTCATCGAATCCTGCGAGCGAAACAGCGCCTCACTCACCTTCTACCTCGTCAAAGAAAACAGTGTAATGGATCGACCGTGGCTGGACGACCTCTTGGCCCGCGGCTTTGACTTCTCCATTCATCCAGACTTGCGTCCACCCATCCACCCAACCTGGGACGATCGGCTGACAAGCCACATCGCGCAATTCAAGGAGGCGTACGGAAGCTCACCCAGTCGCTCTGTCAGAAACCATGCCATCACCTGGTCCGGTTATATCCCGGGCGCCAGGATCGAAGCCCGTCATGGATTCACGTTTGACACCAACTACTTTTCGATACTCCCTCTCGCAAAATATTACATGACGGGATCCGGTCTCCCAATGCCCATTGCCGATCCCTCGGGCGAAGTACTTCCGATATTCCAGCTACCCACACAGTTCTCCGATGAAACGACGCTGGCCGGCCAGGGGTTCGAGTGGTCGCTGGACCTTACGCCAGAACAAGGGGTCGACCTCGTCACCAACCTGATAGACGAGAACGCCAAAACGAATCACAGCATGATGTGTGTGAACGCGCACCCCGTATCGTTCTCAACCTACAGCGCACCCCTCTGGGACCCGGTCATGGCGCACGCCAAGAAAGTCCAAGTCCCCGTATGCAATGTCGACGACCTCAGCAGCTTCTGGCACAAGCGGAGAGAGATTCGCCTCCGCCCTGTAGCGGTCAACCAGACAACGGTCGAAGAAATCGGGAAAGCGCATCCGGGAATGACTGCGATGATTCCTACGTCGCACGCACCAACCGGCCACGCGACCCGCTCCTCAAGTGGAAGGACATTTGTCGTAAGTCCCCTCGACTGAGACTATCGAACACGAGAGTTGCTGTCACTGGGGGTAAAAACTAAAACCGGCACGAACGCAAATTCGTGCCGGTTTTTGAAACTGACATTTTACGTGGAAGCACAAACCCTCTCAGACCCTCCTCAGAAACCAAACCTCGCTGCCCTCAATTTCAAAATGACCTAAAATCGAAGTTTGTAACGGTAGCAATCCGCCGACCAGGTATCGTCTCCGCCCCCTCTTTCGCCGAGCCTGGTCATATACATCTCGAACTCCTGCGTTTCCCGATCCTCGTGTAAAGAAAAGTTCGAAAGCTGCACGTGTTCCGAATCACGATCCAGATCGCGATCGTCAATCAACGTCAACGTATCCTTTTTGAGCGCCACCTTTTCTTCGTCGATCTCAACAATCTGCAGTGGATAACGCGGTGAGTTTCCATCGGGTGCGGATTCCGTAATGTTCCCTACGAAATAGAGCTTCCCAGTCTTTGTGCTCCGAATCACTCTAAAAATGGAAGCCGGAGAATAGAGCTGCTCCCCGGTATCGTATCGAATATCCGTTATTTCATCCCAGGTCAAGCCACCGTCCTTCGACACAGAAAACCACTTTCTGGGAGGACACGCTGCAGGATTCAGACCTGAATTCGATCCCCGTCCCATCAGCAGCAACCTGCCGTCGGAAAGCTCGTCAACCGTCAATTCCACAAGCCCTCTCGTGGACTGCTTCCTGGGCAGGAACATCTTGCTCGAAATCTCCCAATCGTAATCCGCTTTGTCCGCGTCCCACTTGCCCACGAAAGAAACTGCGCCTGCAACTGAACCTTCCCGATAGTCATTGGGAAAAACGGAAGGCACTTTCTCGTCCTCCGCATCCCGGTAAACCACGGGGATGGTGGAACTGATCACCACGCCACCCGTGGACAAGGCCGCTCCCGATCCGATGTACATCTCATTGGTTCGAAAAAACTCCGGATTCCCCCAATCATCAATGATCGAAATCTGGACCCTCCTCATAATTCAGCTGGCCTCCCTCCGACCAGGTTCGACCATCATCCTTTGAGAGCTGATAGAAACCGTGATCACAGAACAACCTGTTTCCTTTCCAGAGCTCCGACATCGCAACTTCGGGACTTCCCTTTATAACCCGTTGGAAAACCGGTTTCACCAGACATCCTGAGGTCCGATCAAATGGTCCTGTGCCCCCGGGACCTGGACCACCCGATTGCGTGTACTCTCCCTGGGTCGGCGCCTCTTCATAGACCAGGTCCCAATCCGACCAACTCTTGCCATTGTCCCCAGAGTGTCTGCACCGGACATGATTGGACCAGTCGCTGGAGCGAACCTGTGACTGTGTCTCCTGCAACCGCAGGCCCTCACCGATGTAGGTCATACTCACACTCGTAGCCACCCGTGACTCGGGTGAGGGCACGTAAATCTCTTTCTGGACTTCACAGATTTCCATTTCAGAGACTCCTTCGAGATATTTATCGTATGCGGGACGGAAGGTCAGCCACAAACCGAAATAGTCAGCGTCAATACTCAACTTCTGATTTAACACTCAGCAATGGCAACGGCTTCTGACCTATTCCAACACGTGTTCAGACACGCGATACTTCTCCACAGCCTGGTGATTCAGGGTGAATCCCAGTCCGGCTCGATCCGGAGTCAGGAAAGCGCCGTTCTCGAACGCGAAATCCTCATTCAACAGGGTATCTTCCCAGGCCATTGGACCCACCATATCGTACGGCTGTGTCAGATTCGGCATACACGCTGTCACGTGCAAACCCATTGCCGCGCCGGGTCCATAGGAAACCGTCTGACCCCATCCCCCCATGCCCAACTGATGGGCGAGATGCGATTGGCGCAGGGTTTCCAGATGGCTGAATGTGCCCACGATCGCGTAATCCATCGCCCTCGCCTCAAACACCTTCACCAGCTCCTCGGAATCGGATACATGATCAGCGATTGGAAACGGGATACTCTGACGAAGCCTCGTCCACTCTGAGAAAGTGCCAGACGATGCCCGTCTCTCGATCGGACTCTCGAAACAGTCTATTCGATGGCCATCGAGGCGGCGTGCCAGCTCCTGTGCAACCCAGACCTCCTTCAGCCGCCATCGGATATCCGGCCGCACCACCATATCCGGCAGCACCCGGTGGATGGCTTCGATCCGGTCCGTCACATAGCAAATTCTCTCCTCGGGCGTCGTCTCATTTTCCGTGATGCACTTCATTTTATAGGCCCGGAATCCGTGTTCCCAGCCCCACTGCGCGTCTTCCGCGGTATGTTCCGGTGTCTTGTAACCTGTGCACTGTGTAACCGGTGTGCTATCCCTGAGCTTGCCGCCCAGCAATTGCCAGACGGGGACACCCAACGCCTGACCTCTGAGATCCAGAACCGCCTGCTCGAGGGAAGCCACCATCGGGGGCTCCAGTTGATTCAGGTTTACCGCCATCACATCCAGACTCAGCCAGGACTCGAGACCTGCAAGAATTGTGTCCAACGGCGTCATACGCTCAATTTGCGTAAGCCCGGTGAGCCCCTCGTCGGTCTCGATCTCTGCGACCCCGTGAACGTCCCTCTGGTGAAGCGGTTGACCATAGGTATCATCGGACCACCACCCTTTGCGTTCGGGAACATTCACCATATGCAGCTTGATTCGGGTGATACGCATATTCGAGTCTCCTGTGAGGACGCAGCCGCAAAACAACGCAGGTTAAGAAAAAGACGACCACAGGGGGTCGCCCGGACTATAATTTTGTCACAACACAAACATGAACCGGTGCCGGTCAATGAGAGATGGTACCCACTCAAACGCTCACTGCGCTTCGGTCTCCGCTGAATCAGGAGCGATTTTCAACCTGAGCCATATCCGGATAACGTTCCCGACAACACATCCAAGGACAGCGGCAACGAAAGTGAGCATCCCGCCGCCGAGAAGCACAAAAAGGACGGCACTGATCCCGATCACCAGACCCCAAAATACGCCGGCCCCCATACTCCAGTCCAACAAAATGGTCACAAGGCCGAAGGACATGGCCGAGGGAATGGCCACAACAAATCCAACAATCATCCCATCTACCGGCCCCCAGTAGATGCCAGATCCAAGCGCCATACCAAGCACGGTGCCTGCAGCCTTGCTGATATCGCCCTGTAGTCCCACCATCAATCCAAGGGCGATTCCCCATACAAATCCAAGCAAAAGATCGGGCCACGAACCGACCAGATCTACCACCCAGCTCGAGAACGGACCGGAAACCAGAGCGAAAATTACGAACGCATCGAGAAATCTTGCCACATAACCCAACTTGCTCACCGACACCTCCAGAGATTCACTATTTGATACGGGGTGTTCCACAAGATAAAAAAAACAGGAAGCAAAGGTAAAGTACCTTCACTTCCTGTTCTCCGGTTGAAAATTCAGCTTCAGATATACTCAATATCCTTCTGCATAATGTATCAATCGTTGTCCTTGTCCCGGGTGTCTTAATTTGTTGAGTGCACGCTCCTTGATCTGCCTTACGCGTTCCCGTGTCAGTCCGAAACTCGTACCGATCGCCTCGAGCGTCATCTCGTCTTCATCCTCATCCAGACCAAAATATAACCGGATCACCTCTTCCTCCCGTGCATCGAGCGATCCGAGCACGGAGGCCACCTCTGCTTTCAGGGAGCCAATCATCACCTGAGTATCGGGCGATTCCTGTCCTTCGTCCGTCATCATATCCAACATACTGTGTTCATCATCATCCCGGAATTTGGTATCCAGCGACATAGTAGGCTGACCACTTGCCAACACATCCTCCACCTGGGCTTCTGAAATGCTTAACTGCTCGGCGATCTGCTCCACCGGCACCCGATCAGGATTGTTGCCCTTGATCGTAGATGCACATCGAGTAATTTTATTGAGCAACTCCACCCTGTTCGATGGCAATCGAACCGTCCGGGAATGTTCAGAAAGTGTCTGGAGGATCGACTGCCGGATCCACCAAACCGCATACGTAATGAATTTAACACGCCGCGTTTCGTCGAATCGTTCTGCGGCTGTAATCAAACCCACATTTCCAGCACTGATCAGGTCTGAAAGCGGCACTTCGCGATTCTGGTATTCACGTGCAACCCGTACAACGAACCGAAGGTTGGCCTCCACCAGCTTGTCTCTTGCGGAAATGTCTCCCGCCTTTATGCGGCACGCAAGAACGGCTTCCTGCTTTGCGCTCAACGGCTGGGAATCTGCTACTTCATTCAGGTACGACTGAAGCACATCTTTGGTGAACCTGAACGTATTCGACCCTTTCATATCCCTCACCTCGCTCTATGACTGCCGGGACTGCTTGTTTTTTTGCATATGCCACTTATTCTGCTATGCCATATACCCATTGCACATTCTGTGCCGAAACCGCCAACGCACGTTTGAATTCCGACTTCATCCAATTTAACATTTTGTTATTAAGCGCTTTGGGCGTATCTTTCCATTTCCATTGCGGGCGCACAAAACCGCAGATTTTTCCGCCGATCCGGCGGTTTGCGGCGGAAGTGGCCCAAATCTACCAGACGATTGGATGGAATCTGACATTTGCCAGGAGAGGAGACCAAATGACACCGGATGAGATTACCGAGCACATTACCCGGATGCTCCAAAAAGGCATCAGCGAATCTATAGAACAAAGGGACATCCAGCCCATAAAGTCTGCTGCGATAGAGGCTTATCGATTCAGGACCGGAAATCCGGACCTGAAACCAGATGACGCGGTCACCCACCACATCTTTCCCTCGGACGTGGAGCAAACCCTTCAGCTCAGTCTGCAAATCGTTGAAACAGACAAGGAAAAGGCCTCTGTTCTTTACAAGGGGGCTATCGAGCAGATTATGAATCGTCTCGCGGTCGTCCTGCCCAACGAGCAATCCAGGTCGTCCTCCTCCTGGAAATTCTGGAAACGCAGTGGATCGTGAGACTACATGCCAGTCCTATAACACAACATTCATTATTTACAACAGTTTAATTATCATTATGACGATTTCCTCTCATCTACATCCTCGCCAAATTTTCGGTTCCAGTTTCAACTTCAGGCTTTTCATCCAGACCTGAATTTCTGCTTGACACGATATGAATTCTCCGTACATTTATCCTGGTTCCCGAACATCATCTCGATGCCGGGCGGGAACCCACATCGGCTCTCCCCGATCCGATTTTCTATCTCCCCATTGTTCATAAACCGAACTCCCGGAATACCCCAACCTGATCATTGTCCCCTGACAATAAAGGCCATCTCATGAGCGTACGTTTGCCAATAGATGATTGTCAATTGCTGAAACTGCTTGCGACGGGCGTGGGTGAATGCGCCGCTGCAAAGCAAATGGGCATTCCATCCAACGAAGTCACAACCAGAGTCAAAAAATACCTGGAGCGTGGCATCCTGCAGTCCAAGGGAGAACACGATACCGTGGACTGGCGCGCATACGGACACTGGATGCGAAATGGAGAAACCTCCAACGCCATTTAGCAGTCCTCCAACCGAATAGAGAGAAGGCTTATGCTACCCGCATAGGCCTTTTCTGTTTTCTGGATCACCGGCAATAGACCCTTTTGATCAGGTTCGAAAATCGTTACCTTTTGACAGTCTTGGTAGGTCTCGAGTTGGTTCAGTCGGGTGATACCAGAACCGGGGAAAATCCAACTGTCACCCCCCTGAGGCCGGCCTTAACCTGAGGAGGACTCTTGCCGAAACACAGCGCAAACAGATTGCCATTTCGATGGTGGCCGGGCGCGGCCATTCTCGTGCTCGTGGAGGCGGCAGTGACCGCACTGTGGTCACCACAGATTCCCAACCGCGACCAGTCGGTCATGTGGTCTGTAATCACCCTCTCGACCTCACCGATACTCATTCTGCTCTGGCTTCTGGCCTTCTCACGACTCCCTGTAAAACACAGGCTCCTGGCTTCAGGTGGCTTCATACTGTTCCTCGGCATTCTGTTTTCGCTAATCAGAATCACAGGTGTCAGTGGCGATTTCGTTCCCACCCTGGGATGGCGTATTGGGTCTGCACCGGATGTTGATCAAGTATCGTCGACCGCATCGAAATCAGGCACCGATTCAAAAGGAACTACTCCCAGATATCCTCAATTCCTTGGCCCCGATCGAAACGCCAAACTTCCGGATGTGCACCTGGAAACAGACTGGGAAATCCATCCGCCGCGACTCCTCTGGCGGCAACCGATTGGCGCAGGATGGTCCGCATTCGCCGTGTCCGGTCAGTTCGCAGTGACCCAGGAACAGCACGGGGAAGAGGAGCAAGTAGTTGCCTACGACCTCACCAGCGGGAAGGTGAGGTGGCGCCACAGTGATCGGGCGGCATTCAGAACGACGACCGGCGGGGATGGCCCAAGGGCGACGCCGACCATCTCGGCAGATCGGGTATATACCTACGGCGCAACCGGAATCCTGAACTGCCTCGAACTCGACACCGGTGACCTGGTGTGGACCAGCAACACACTCGAAGAAAATGGAGCCAAAATCACTGATTGGGGAATGGCCGGATCTCCACTCGTCCTGGGAGAAAAGGTCATTGTCAGCCCGGGAGGACCTGGCGGGAAGAGCCTTGTGGCATATCACAAGGACACAGGCGCATTCCTTTGGGGAGGTGGTGACACACACGCCGGATACAGTTCACCCAGCCTCGGCAAGATCGCCGGAACAGATCAGATCCTGATATTCAACAAAGCCCAGATCTCTGCACACGTACCAGAAACAGGAAGGGTCCTCTGGCAGTTTCCGTGGGAAGCCGGGTTCACCATTCAACACGTTGCGCAGCCCCTGCCGCTCCCCGGAGATCTTGTCCTGGCGTCCACAGGATATGGAATCGGGAGTGTGCTCCTACATATCGCATCGAACGATCGGTCAGAGCTGAGCGCCTCGGTGGTCTGGCGATCCCCCCGACTCCAGGCCAAATTCACAAACTTTGTTCACCGAGACGGTTACATCTATGGACTGGACAATGGCCGACTCGCCTGTCTCGATGTCAAAGACGGTCAGCGCAAATGGAAACAGGGAAGGTATGGCCACGGCCAGCTCATCCTGGTCGACGATATCCTGCTGATCCTGGGAGAATCGGGCGAAGTAATTCTGGTCGACGCGAACCCCGAAGGGTTCAATGAACGAGCGAGATTTCAAGCCATTGAAGGGAAAACGTGGAATAACCCGGCACTCGCCGGGAAGTATCTTCTGGTAAGGAACAGTCGTGAGGCGGCTTGTTATGAGGTGAACATCAAAGCCGAACTGGAATAGAGGCAGGACCGAGATAGCGGGGCAAGTGAAGGAGGAGGAACCGGACGCAGGTGGAGGAAGGATCCGGGGATAAATGTGGAATGCGGGATCACAGAATGCTCAGATGCCCAGCCCAAAAACGCACCACGGAAGCCACAGAAGAGGCGCAAGATCGGCGGGAGATGCCAAATTCGGTGAATTGAGGCGGTAAGGGTGGGTGGAAACACCAACCACGGACAGAGCCGAGATAACGGGGCATGTTGGAGAGGGAGAAATCGGACGCAGGTGGAAGAAGGAGCATTGTGGAAGTCACCGGCGGGAGGCGGATCCTACGGATGGAGGTCCCTCGATACACCTTCCGCAGCTTGCGCTGCTCCAGGCACTCGGAAAAACGGGGTGGAGGAATTTGAGGGAATGTGGGGATGAAAGTGAGAGATCGGGAGCAGAGGGGCACGACATCGCACAGAGCAGGATGGTAAAAGTTACCGGCAGGGGCCGGGTCATACGGGTGGGGAAACCGGAACCAAATGGGAGAGAAACACATTGGAGGATTCGAATGATCAAGATATTTGTCGCGTGGGCTGTGCTCAGCGTATTTCTATTTGTGGGAACATCCGCAGCCGATCACTGGCCGAAGTGGCGTGGGCCAGACGACAATGGCGTTAGCGATGAAACCGGTCTTGCGAGCGAGTGGACACAAACTGAGAATATTTCCTGGAGACTTGCCCTTCCAGGGCCGGGTCCTGCGACGCCAATTGTGTGGGGAGATCGAATTTTCCTCACCTCGTCGGAGGGTGAATCGCTCGTCCTTTCATGTACGAATACTTCTGGAGAACTGCTCTGGAAAAGGGAAATCGGCAAAGGAAATCTTGATGTCCGGCAAGGTGAGAGCAATGGGGCGGCCCCCTCACCCAGTACGGACGGTAAACACGTGTGGGCTTATTTCGGAACCGGTATCGTCGTCTGTTTCGATTTTAGTGGAAGGGAAATCTGGCGGACCAATCTCACCGACCGCTATGGTAAATTCAACAGCTACTTTGGCATCGGAACCACGCCTCTGCTGGACGGCAACCATCTCTATTTCCAACTCCTGCACACCGACGCCCAGTTGATTGTTGCCCTGAACAAATCCAATGGAAAAGAGGTGTGGAAGCATGAACGGAAGACCGATGCACAGAGCGAATGTCTCCATTCATACGCCTCACCGTCCATTTACAGACACGATGATCAGGAGTTTCTACTGACCCACGGTGCGGATTACATCGTCGCGCACAACCTGAAGGACGGGAGCGAGATCTGGCGATGCGGCGGCCTGCAGAATCCAGACAAGTATCGTCACTCGCTGCGACTGGTATCGTCACCTGTTTCGGCGCCAGGATTGATCATCGTACCGTCAGCCAAGAACGGTCCCACACTCGCCCTGAATCCGAAAGGGGCCTCCGGTGATATCACCGGAAAGGATGAGCATTATGTCTGGCGATGGGAACAAAACACCACAGATGTTCCTTCGCCGCTTATCCACGACGGCCTGGTCTACATCTGCCGCGAAAATGGAATGCTGATCTGCATTGACGCCAAATCAGGTGAACAGGTCTACAAAGCGCGTGTTTATGCGCAACGGCATCGCGGTTCGCCTGTTTACGCCGACGGGAAGATCTATTTGACCTCAATCGATGGCACAGTGTCCGTGGTCAAGGCCGGCCGTAAATTCGAGATATTGGCGGCGAACAATGTCGAAGAACGAATTGCAGCATCGCTTGCGATCTCCGGCGGAACGATCTATTTGAGGACGTATAAGGCGTTGTATGCGATCAGGAGGGGTGAGTGACCGGAGCGGCCGAGGGAGAAGGAATTGTCAGGTGAGGGCGATACGGTGGGAGGACGCCAAGGCGTGGGCAGAGGCCGGGAATGGAGGTGGGATGCGGGATCACAGAATGCACAGATGCCCCGCCCAAAAACCGCACCTCGGAAAACACAGAAGAGGCCCAGGATCGGCGAGAGATGCCAAATTCGATGGATTGAGGCGGGAAGAGTAGGTGGTGGAAGTCGCCGGCAGGAACCAGGTCCTGCCGGTGGAGGTCCCTCGATACACCTTCCGCAGCTGGCGCTGCTTCAGGCACTCGGGAAAACGTAAATTGCAAATCCTTAAAACAGGTAGAATAGAACCTGACCCTGGATATGCGTTAGACCGGTGGCGAATCGGCGTTTGGGAGGTCCCTCGATACACCTTCCGCAGCTGGCGCTGCTCCAG
>Ga0209403_10002035_pt1 | contig 24861 bp, 23 predicted proteins | sample ArcticOcean_MG_C_8_FD_187440 | JGI IMG/M metagenome (GOLD analysis project Ga0209403, IMG submission 187440) | Marine microbial communities from western Arctic Ocean - ArcticOcean_MG_CB11_86 (SPAdes) (version 2) | ecosystem: Environmental > Aquatic > Marine > Oceanic | place: Arctic Ocean... | reverse complement strand
ATCATGCTACTGAATGGTGTCCTTCCATTCGGCTTATAATGGATGTGGGTGAATGGGATAATTCATTAATGATTACTCCACCAGGCCAAAGTGGAGTTTTGGGAAGTCCGCATTATTCTGATATGGCTGAAAAATGGTTAAATGGTGAATATATTCCCATGTTGTGGTGTAAAGACAAAGTTGAAGAATCCGCAAAAAAAGTAATTAAGCTAATTCCGGAGGGGTATGATGAGTGATAAAAAATTTAGAGAACCTAAAATAACTATTAGTAAAGTATATACTAGAACAGGAGATTCTGGTGAAACGGGATTAGTGGGGGGGCAACGTGTTGCCAAGGATCATGTTCGAATTGAAGCTTACGGTGATGTGGATGAACTAAATGCCACTATTGGGGGTTGTCGAGAAGCAATAAAAGATTACCTTGATGTACATGTTGAATTAACTGAGGTTTTTAATATTTTGCATCGAATACAACATGAGTTATTTAATACAGGAACAATCTTAGCAACCATGCCAGAAGATATTACTTCTGACCTACCCTGCATCACAGAAGTTGATATCCAACGTTTAGAAAATGAAATGGATAGATTTAATGCAGATTTACCTACACTTCATTCATTTGTATTGGCGGGTGGGTCAAAGGCAAATATTTGGTTTCATATGGCGCGAAATATTTGCAGACGTGCTGAACGACGGAGCATTTCATTATCCCATGATTGTAGGTTAGATCCGTTGGTGATAAAATATTTGAATAGACTTTCTGATGCACTCTTTGTGTATAGCCGATGGGTTAATCATGCTATTGGCTGTGATGAAGTTACTTGGAATCCAAATATTTCTAAGTCGTAATAAAAAAGCCCCTTTTTAAGGGGATTTTTTATTAGATAAGTTCTTCTAATTGGTCAATCATTCCTTCAATATATTTCATACTTTGTCGCCAGAAATCAGGATTATTAATATCCACACCCATCGTTTTTGTAAGCTCACTGGGACTTGCAGAACTACCAGAACCTAAGAAGGCTTTAAACGTCGGCACAAAGGTATCACCTTCATCTAAATATTGCTGATAAAGTGCAATTACCAAAAGATTGGCAAAATTGTACGCATATACATAAAATGGCACATTTAGCATGTGGGGAATAGATGCCCACTCCCAATTATAAATATCTGAATATGCCACTGAATCACCAAACATTTCTTCTAATTCTTCACGATAGGCTTCACATAACTCATCTGATGACATGAGCCTCTCAGAAATAATTTTATGTGTTTTTACCTCAAAGCGACTAAACATATTTTGTCGATGGCTGGTGGCAAAGATATCCTCTAACTTACTGGTAAGAAGTGAAATTTTGCCGTCTTTATCATCTATTTCTTTTAAGATTTTATCGGTAAGAATCATTTCTGAAAATACAGAAGCGGTTTCAGCTAATGGCATAATTGGATGATAGTTGAACAAATGTTGTGATGTGGATAGCATTGCATGAATGGCATGTCCCAATTCATGAGCCATTGTCGATACATCACGAAGTTTCCCTGTAAAATTAAGGAGTACGTAGGGCTTCAAGTCTGGAGTTGAACTAGAACAAAATGCACCACCGCGTTTGTTGGGAACCGCAGGTCCATCAATTCTATTGAGATCAAACATTGATTTTGCGAGTACATAAAACTCATCATCAAATGAGGCAAAGGCATCAAGCACCAGTTTTTGTGCCTCATTCCAAGTATAGGTTCTGCTTGCATTTGGAAGGGGAGCATAGATGTCAGCTAATGTCAATTCATTTAAGCCTAACATTTTTCGCTTTAACTTATAATATCGTTGAACCAAAGTATTCGATTCAGTGGTCACATCCATTAGGGCGCTGACTGCAGAATCATCAATATCATTATTAACATTCATCACATTGATAGATGAGGGATATCCTCGAAGGTTTCGATCAATATTGTAATCTTTAATGATATCATTATAAACATGCGTAAAAATTAATTTATTTTCTTTAAACTTGGTAAAGAATGTATCCATGGCACGATGCCGAACATCAGGATCAGAGTGTTGACGTAACGCCCGCAATTCAGTACCTGTTAAATTTCTTACGTCACCGTCAAGCTCAAATTCAAACATGAATGATGAAGTGTATTCTGAATACATTTTCTTAAATGCACTTTTCCCTGTTAATGCTTTAAGATTAATCAGTTGTTCTTCTTTTTCACTCAGGTTGTACTTCTTCGTTTTGTGTGTTTGGTTAAGATTATATTTGAAGTCCTCAAGTCCAGGCATATTTTCTAATGTTTCCAAATCATCACGTTCAGCAAGTTCAAGGCTAAAAAATAGTATTTTATTTGAGATAGAGGACAATGTCTCTTCAATTCGAGCACTAAGACTTTTGATAGCATCATCAGACGTGTTTGTTGAAAGGCTCAAACTTCCGAATTGATGGACGCGGTAAATGGGTTCAAAGACTTCAATTAACTCAGTGTAAGCATGATTTAAGTCTAATGTTGTTAAATCGCTCACCTTGCTTTTATACTTGTGCTTAAATGCAACGGCACGATCACTACTTAATGCCAATGACTCATTTATTTTTGGGTCATCAGCTCCAATAAATAAATCGGTTAAATCCCATCGAATATTTTCTGAACCATTTACTTTTTGATTGATTGTAAGTTCATTTGACATGACGTCTCCTTACTCCCCACTGGGGGATGTTATTGTTCTAAAATCTTTAAAGAATTTTTTAATAAATGGAGAAGATGAATTTCGATTTTCTTCCCTGTAGATTAAAATAGCTGTCAATAAGATACTAAAGAAAATTACGGCATAAACTATAGATTGTACATCTAAAAATAAGGCATGTGCGTGTTGATTAAAATCCATATGAATTGGAATTTCAGCCAATACTGCAGCAGCAAGCCCTTTTGGAATTATAAATGCAATGAGGGCAGCTTCTCGTTGAGAAGTTTCTTTTGGAGTAAGATATTTAACTAAGAATAATCGAGATCCATAAATTATTATAGTTAACAAAAGTCCAATTGACATAAAATAAATTTGACCAAATTTGATTGAAATCCCCAAATACACAAAGAAAAAAGTTTTGACTAAGAATATAATTTCAGAAAACAATGTTTTTTCAATACTGGTAAATTCAATTAATCGATCAGCTCCAAACCTTTGGATAATATCAAGTGGGATTTTCTTAGAGTTGGCTAAAACGAGACCAAATATTAAGGTAGTTACAGGACCGTTGTAACCCAGTACTTCTGAGAGTCCATAGAGGATAAATAGAAATGCCAGTGATGTGAAAATGGTATTTGGGAATTTTCTAATTTTTTCCAATATTGTAGACCATATAATGGCTCCACCAAAGCCAACCATTATAGACATGGCCATGGTTGCAATAATATTGGTACCTATAAAGTGACCTAAGGTAGTACCTCCGGCTTGAAATGCTTTTAGAATGCTTAAGGCCAATACAATACTTAAGACATCTGATATAGCTGATTCTACAACTAATGTTGATTTGGTAATTTCACTAATTTTTAATCCCCGAACAATAGGTACCACAACTGCAGGAGATATACTCCCTAAAACAGCACCAATATATAATGCCGGAAGTAACTCTTGCTGTAGTACAAAGTATAGAATAGAGAAGGTAATTCCTGCAGTAATGAAAAATGTGCATATAGATAATAATACGCAATCTCTAAGTGTACTTCGGAGGGTTTCAAAAGTAAGGTGACTGCCCCCCTCAAAAAGCATGAGGGCCAATGCAATTGCACTTAGAATAGAACCTATATTACCAAAATTAGATTCATCTACGAAGTTGAGACCTGTAGGACCAATTACAATTCCGATGAGAATAAGGGGGAGTACATCAGGAACTTTTGTGCGTTCAAATAGAGCCGTGAAAAAATGTGCAACAAAAACAAGTAATCCAACTGAAAGTACTGAAGAGGCTATTTGGTGTTCCATGAATCCTTTGTAAATTTTTTATATATAATTGAGCTTATCAATTTAAGTTACTTATTTTTCTACACCTTTACCCTCGGTGATATTGTTAAATCGACGCATGGTTGGATATGCAAAATCAATGTCATTATGTTTTTCAAATTCGGTTAAAACACTCTCCCAAATAGCTTGTAATGACGATCGACGTTTCAAGGGATTGCATAAATATCGAATAGTGAGCTCAACACCACTATCAGCTACCGTTGTATATACAGAAGGTACAAAATCAACATTTTGAATCAAGAAACGACGAGAGGCTTCTTTAACTTTTCTTTCTGCATATTTACTTAAATGGGCAGCATGCTCTTTCGCAATGGTGTCCAAAATCTCTTTGGCTTTTTGCCAATTACTTTCAAAGGTTAAAAGTACAGGGACTTCATTCCATATATATTTAAATCCACGTCCATAATTTGCAAATGTATGGGTGAATATTTTACCATTTGGTATATGAATAAGTCGTCCTGTTGTTTGGTCAGCATTCACCCAATTACCAATTTCCATTAATGTAAAGTTGAATAAACTAATATCAATCACATCGCCAGCTTGGTCACCTAATTGAATACGCTCTCCTACTTCAAACGGATTTTGCCATAAAATATAAAGCCATCCAGTAATATTGGAAAGGGGGTCTTTTAATGCAATAGCTATACCGGCAGATAATAGTCCCAAATACGTGGCTAATGATTGAATCCCTTTAAACCAAATCTGCCCAATAATAACGAATGCAAATAAGAATGTTGTGTAGGTGATACTCTTTTGCCATTTATATCGAATATGATCATCGGTGATGCGATCAACGGCGAGTCTAATAATAAGGCGTCGAATGATGATAAATACAAATATGGCCAATAAAGTGGCAATAAGTTTTACCTGAATAGAGGAATAGGTGAAAAACTTAATTAACCATCCCAATTGTAAATCCATTAAATTAATTCTTTCTGGATGGGTTCAATAGATTGCCACATCAATATTGTTGAAATTATTGCCATAATAAGTGATGGAATATACGCCAATCCAAAAAGCAATTTAAAACTAGGAATTTCAAAATAAGTGAAAAAAGTGAATGCTATAAAAAGTATAAATTCTATTTTCATCCATTTTGATAAGAAGGTTGTAAACCATCCATTTTTAACAGGATTTGAAAGATATTGATTAAGCAGGAACCACGCATATATCCTGAAAAATAGAAATTCACTAGAAAGGATAAAATTCCTAATTATGGCTGGAATATGCGTTGACTTCCATAAATTGAATTCTGAAAGTGGTAGTGGCCATAGAAAATGGATTCCATGAAACCACAAGAAAGTATCGGTGATAATGTGTAATAATATTCCTATAGTAAATCCCTTGCCAATAGTTTTTAGGAATTGACTTTTCTTCATTTCACCTAAAATCATGAAGAGTAGATATACTATCACAAGGGTAAAAAAACTATGGGAAAAGGTTCTGTGGAATATTTCAGTACTTCTTTCAATGGATATGAATATAGAAGATAGTGCCACGATTAAAATATCAAGATCGGGGATGAGTGAACCGATTATAATTGAAGGGTATAAACCCTTTTCATAAGGGATGGCTCTTTTTGACTGTAAGCCGATTAAGGCATGGATTCCCGCTTGAGCCATTAATTACATTCTATATTCATATAAGAAATTTAAGTGTATTTTTTACAAATCTCGATTGGGATTTTGCTCCAGTAATAGATTTATATTGGTTTAAATTTCCCAGTCATAATTTTGGGAATTCTACATATATGGATGATAAATCTCGCAAGACTGCCTTACGTATGTTAACATATGGAACGTATGTGCTTACATCAGCAACAAACAACGATATTTGCGCGGCCACAGTTACATGGGTAAGCCAAGCCTCATTTGAGCCTCCCATGATTTCAGTGTGTATTAAACGGGAGAGCCATACTTTTGATGTAGTGAGTAAATCTAATCGTTTTGTTTTGCATTTACTTTCTCATGCGCAAAAAGATTTTGCAGCATCATTTTTTCAATCCACTGAACATATTGAAGGATTATTAAATGGTCAATCTTTTGAAATGGTGGATGCTCTACCCGTTTTAGAGTTACCGCCAGCTTATTTAGTTTGTCATGTTTTGGATTTGAATGATAGAGGAGATCATCCAATGTTTTTGGCGGAAGTAAAGGATGTTGTGGTGCGTGAGGATGTTGATCCTCTTGAGCTTCGTAAAACTGGATGGTCATACGGCGGTTAAATGGATATTCAAGAAACTAAAATTGAGTTAACTAAATATTTCAATAAGGCAATTTTTGCCATTCACAATGAAGATTGGGCTACCCATCCAGTGCGAGTGGTGCAGGCCGTTAAATCATTAATTGGAATTAATATATCGGCCCCAAATGTCAAACTATTAACATGGATAAAAAATTATATATCTTCACTTGAGTCCAGATCTAAATCTGAACTCATGCTCAAATTTGGAGAATTAGAAGAAACCATAACCATCCAATCTTTAGAGTTGGCTGTAAAGGCTGGGGATGAAAAATTAACTTTTTCTCATTTAGAGCAATTGAGTCGTGTGTCAGATGGACGTCCAATTCTTGAATTTTTATTGGAGTTAAGTGTACAGCAAAGTGGAAATTCATTTCTTTTTATATTATCGTCATTGCGGAGTAATTTATTTTTATCCAATGAAAAAATTACAGCATTACTTATTCTTTGTACCCAAAGTGTTTTAGATGATTCTTTTGAGGAGTGGGGGCTTAATCCTGATATGCTCACCCTTTCGTCAACATTTGAGTTAAGTTGCCAAATTTTACAATGTCATGAAGAGGATATTGTCCGTATGGTAAAGATTGCCCCATGGCTACCTACCGTGAATGAAATTCTTCAAATAAGTAATACAGATGATCTATTTGAAGATAGCATGAATATTATGAATGTTGGGCGTCAGGGGATTTTAGATAGCATTGATAAAATGGAATTAAATTCTATTTCCACACAGCTCATTTTGATGCTTGATGCATATCGCTCCGCATTAAAAGTAGCCCCCAATAATATTAAAGCTATCATCTCCGCGTCATCAAAAAACATTAAGGCTTTAATCGATGCTAAATAATATTGGCGAATGGAAAGTAATTGTTCTTGAAACGGGAGATTTTCGTCTTGATGGTGGTGCCATGATGGGATCAGTACCCAAGGTGTTATGGGAGCAAACCAATCCTGCAGATGAACTGAATCGTATTAATCTTTCACTACGATGCTTATTGCTAGATAATGGCTCAAAACGGGTGCTGATTGAAACAGGAATGGGCAATAAATTTAATGACAAATTTAAATCTATGTTTGCCATTAAGCAATCATCCAATCCTTTAAGTGATACTTTATGTGAATATGGTTATAACCCTGAAAGTATTACGGATGTAATATTAACTCATTTGCACTTTGATCATTCTGGTGGTGCATTAAATTGTAATGAGAATGAAGTATTGGTTCCTGCATTTACCAATGCGAAATATCATGTTTCTGAAAGTAATTGGAAATTAGGTGTAGCTCCAAATCCACGTGATAGAGCGAGCTATTTGAATGAAAATTATTTACCACTAAAAGATGCAGGGGTACTAAATCTAATAGCAGATAATAGTGAAATATTGTCTGGAATTTCATCATACATTGTGAATGGTCATACCACAGGTCAGCAACTCATAAAGGTTGAAAGTGAGGGAGAGGTCTTAGTATTCTGTTCTGATTTAATACCATTACGCTCTCATCTAAAACTACCGTGGATAATGGGTTATGATTTAAACGCACTATTGTCTCTGAAAGAGAAAACAAAATTTCTTCAAGAGGCAGTAGATGGAGATTGGTGGCTCTTTTTCTATCATGATCCCAAAACGATAGCAGTAAAGATTGAAAAGGGTGATAAGCATTACAATGTAGTTAAAGAGGTTTTTCGTCAGAATGGATAAAATTGACCAACTATTTGAAAAAGGCTTGCAAGCATTTAACGAGAAGGATTTTTATAATGCTCATGAGTATTGGGAGGAAATTTGGACAGAGTATAGATTGCCTGATGCAAAGTTTGTGCAAGGTTTAATTCAGTTGTCGGTAGGGTTTTACCATCTAACTAATCTTAATTTAAGCGGTGCCCGTGGGCTTTTCAGGAAATGCCAACATAAATTTGAAAACTATAACGGTGTTCAGAGAGGGCTTTCAGTAGATGAGATCCAATCATTGGCTAAGCTGGCTTTTGATAATGTGATGGAAATCGACTCTTATAAAGATTTTAATTGGGATATTTATCATCCCTTAGGAAGTAATAATTAATATGCCAGAATTTAGAATTGCCGCATTTATAAATGATGCAACATTTTCAGCAAACTTAGCACATGCGTGCAATAGCATGGGATTTGGCCTATCATTCCCTGAAATAAATAAATACTCACTCACTGAAAATTGCGCCATAATTGATTTAAATGATCAACGTTTAAATCCATTCGAATTAGGAAAATCACTAAAGGATAATGATATTGTGGTGTTTGGATTGGTAAATCGATTAAATAAAACGCTTCAGAAAAAAGCGACAGAAGCTGGATTTGATTTAGTATTCCCCAAATCATTATTTTGTAAAAATTTAGGTGTGATTGCAAATCAGGTGATGAATGCCGGCTGAATCCCTGAAGCGTAAGCGTACTCGAATGTCTGAAATTATAGGCATCTTAAAATTAGAGTATCCCGATTCAAAATGCTCACTCAATTTTAATTCACCTTTTCAATTACTGGTTGCGACAGTATTATCAGCCCAATGTACTGATGAACGTGTTAATAAAGTGGTGGTGCCATTATTTGAAAAATATCCAACTCCAGAAGACTTCACAAAGTTAACCGTGGCTGAAATAGGGAAAGAAATTTATTCAACTGGATTTTATAATAATAAGGCAAAATCCATTAAGGGTCTCTCTCATGCACTTGTAGAAGAGCATAATGGTAAAGTTCCAGGTACGATGCATGAATTGGTAAATCTCCCTGGTGTAGGTCGAAAAACAGCCAATGTAGTTTTGGGGAATATTTTTGATGTCCCTGGGGTAGTTGTGGACACACATGTAATGAGATTAACAAATTTATTGGGTTTCACTAAATCTAATAATGCTGTCGTAATTGAACGTGAGTTAGAGAAAGTTATTGATAAATTAGACTGGACACTTTTTACTCATCTCATTATTGATCATGGACGGGCAGTTTGTGTTGCAAATCGCCCCAATTGTTCAGAATGTGCGATCTCAACTTTTTGCCCCTCCGTTAAATAAGAAATCATTTCCAATACATATTCTTTGCATTGCTCTACCTTTATAAAAGTCAGTAAATTATATCTCTTGGATGATCTTGTACTATGCAAGTGAATTATTATTTTTTCGGAGCTAAATGCCATATCTAACTAAACAATATAAATTTTGTGCGGCACATCGTTATTGGAACCCAAATTGGTCTGAATCGAAAAATTATCAGGTATTTGGTGAAGATGTAAGAATCCATGGGCATAATTATATTTTAGATGTTACAATTCATGGTCCAATAAATGATGATAGTGGATTCATTTGTAATTTATTTGAATTAAATAAAATTGTCCAATCCCAGATTTTGGATGTAATGGATCATAGCCAGATTCAGTTAGATATTCCGTGGTTTAAATTGAAACAGCCATCTACAGAGAATATGGTTGTCTTTATTTGGGAGCAGATTGAATCAAAAATTCCTAATCCTGCAATTTTATACTCCATAAAGCTGAGAGAAACTCCAACCATTTTTACTGAATATTTTGGTCCAGAAGGAAAACAATCATGACAGATAACAATAAAAATAAAATTGAATCCCTTGTGGGTGAATTACTAACCCAGATCGGTGAGGATCCAAATCGAGAGGGATTGCTAAAAACACCTTCACGAGTGGCTAAATCGTGGGATTTTCTATCCAGTGGATATCGCCAAGATATTAATTCAATTATCAATGATGCTATTTTTTATGAAGATTATGATGAAATGGTAACTATTCGTGACATCGACTTTTTTAGCTTATGTGAGCATCATCTGTTGCCATTTTTTGGTAAGGCACATGTGGCATATATCCCCAATGGTAAAGTGGTGGGCCTTTCTAAAATTCCACGGATTGTTGAAATGTTTGGAAGACGGTTACAACTACAGGAAAGAATGACTCAGAATATTGCTGAAACACTCAATGATGTACTTGAACCAAAAGGTGTAGCGGTTGTTCTTGAAGCTAAGCATATGTGTATGCAGATGCGAGGTGTTGAAAAGCAGAATTCATTTGCTACAACATCTTTTATGACAGGACTATTTAGAGAAGATGCTCGAACACGTAAAGAATTTTTAGATATTATTTCGATGAGGAAGTAAATGGATAAATTTGATGTCATTATAGTTGGAGGTGGCCCTGGTGGTTATGTAGCTGCCATAAGAGCGGCTCAATTAGGGAAACATGTTGCAATAGTGGAATCTAACCATTTAGGTGGAGTGTGCCTTAATTGGGGGTGTATTCCTACAAAAGCATTGCTAAAAAATGCGGATGTATTAACCATTATAAAAAATGCGTCAAAGTATGGAATTGAAATTCCTGAATACACTGTGAAATGGTCAAAAGTTATTAAACGTTCACGTGATGTGGCCCGACGGTTAAATAAGGGAATTGAGTTCCTTATGAAAAAAAATAAGGTTACCTATATTCCTGCGCGAGGAAAACTGATTGATGCCACTACGGTTCAAACGACTTCTGAAAAAGGTGATGTCAATAAGATTTCTGCTAGCAAGATTATCATTGCAACAGGGGCACGCCCAAAATGGTTTCCTGGTATGGAGCCTGATGGTGATCGGGTTATAACGTCTAAAGAAGCCATGGTGCAAGAGGAACAGCCTAAAAGCCTCATTATTATTGGAGCAGGTGCTATTGGTATAGAATTTGCACATTTCTACAATACGTATGGAACTGAGGTGACCGTTATTGAAGCGTTGCCAACTATTCTTCCTGTTGAGGATGAGGATGTGTCTAAAGAATTATTGGGCATATTTAAAAAACGTAAAATGAATATTTTGACCAATACCTTTGTGGAAAAAATTGAACGTCTAAAAACCAAGGTAAAGGTTCATACTAAGGATGGTCAAATCATTGAAGCAGATAAGGCATTAATTGCAGTGGGTGTGAAAGGCAATATTGATGATATTGGATTAGAGGAAGTTGGGATTAATCTTGATAAAGGATGGATCTCTACTGATGGATATATGCAAACGAATATTGAAGGTGTGTATGCAATTGGTGATGTTGCTGGCCCGCCGTGGTTAGCCCATGTAGCATCTGAAGAAGGCATTATCGCTGCGGAACATTTATCTGGAAAAAACCCAGAGCCCATGAAATATGATAATATTCCAGGATGTACATATTGTCACCCAGAAGTAGCCTCAGTTGGTTTAACTGAAAAAGCTGCTCGTGAAGCAGGATATGAATTGAAGATTGGCAACTTCCCTTTTAGGGCATTAGGTAAGGCCATGGCCGTTGGCGATACGGATGGTTTTGTGAAAGTGATTTATGATGCTAAATATGGCGAATTATTAGGATGCCATATTATTGGTGCTGAGGCTACAAATTTAATTACAGAAGCGGGAATCGCTCGAAAATTAGAAGCTACGTGGCATGAAATATTAACCACTATCCATCCACATCCTACATTATCTGAAGCAATAATGGAAGCCACGGCTGATGCGTTGGGTGAAGCAGTTCATATTTAAGTTTTGATAGACTTATCAACATCAAGAAATCTCCTTGCTGATATTCAGAAAAATAGTACTGAAAAAGTAAATTATTTTTGGTTGGGTGCTCAATCATATGAACCCATTTGGGATTTACAAAAGGCAATACATTCTCTACGAAAAGAGAGCAAAATTGAAGATGTATTTCTGTTGCTAGAGCATGATCATGTGTATACCTTTGGCAAGAATGCAAATCATGATCATTTGCTACCCACCTATCCTGCCGAAGCGGAAGTGGTACAGATTGATAGAGGTGGTGATATTACCTATCATGGTCCCGGACAATTGGTGGGCTATCCTATTATTGACCTTCATGGGTATGAAAAAAGTGTATCTTGGTATATGCGTACATTAGAAGCTGTGGTAATTGACACGTTGAAAAAAATAGAAATATATGCTAACCGTAAAGATGATTTGACAGGGGTATGGGTGGAAGATGAAAAAATTTGTGCCATGGGTGTTCGCCTTTCACGTTGGGTAACTATGCATGGATTCGCACTCAATTTTAACCCTGAAATGCGTTTTTTTGATGGAATGATTCCGTGTGGAATATTTGAGCATGGCATAACATCTATAAAAGATTGTATTAAGACAGATTTAACAGTTCACGGATTAGCTCAATTAGTTTGTGAGACATTTAAAATAAAATTTATTGATGAATGTGTAGAAAAGGAGACCATATGAAACTACACGGATTTTCAAAAAAACAGTTATTATCAATTTACCGAAATATGGCGCTCTCTCGACGATTGGATGAAAAACAACTGATCTTATTAAAACAAGGTAAGGGCTTCTTTCATATTGGCGCAGCGGGACACGAAGCCGCACAATTAGCCGCAGCACATTGCTTTAAGCCTGGGTTTGATTATGCTTTTCCATATTATCGTAATCAGGCTTTTTGTTTAGGGTGGGGAATGACTTCAAAAGAGCATTTACTTTCGTTCTTGGCAAAAGAAGATGATCCTAGTTCTGGTGGTCGTCAAATGCCACAACACTTTGGTCATAAAGAATTAAATATTGTTTCTCAGTCAAGTTCAACAGGAACGCAGTATCTTCAATCGGTGGGTGTAGCTTTTGGAATGAAGCGAAATGGTGAGAAGGCGGTGGTATATGTATCATCAGGTGAAGGCACAACCAGTCAAGGTGACTTTCATGAAGCATTAAACTGGGCAAGCCGAGAAAAAGCGCCTGTTATTTTTCATATTGAAAATAATGGATACGCAATTTCTGTTCCAATTGTAGAGCAGACAAGTGGTGCATCCGTATATAATATTGCTGCAGGTTATGATTCACTCACTCGATTTAATGTTGATGGTACTGATTTCTTTGAAACTCAAATGGCATTTAAAAAGGCCGTTGATCGTGCCCGTAAAGGAAGAGGTCCAAGTGTTATTATATCTAATGTTGTGCGATTATTGCCTCACTCATCGTCAGATGATCAACGGAAATATAGAGATGAAGCCGATTTAGAAGCGGATAGAAAAAGAGATCCCCTTTTAGTCTTAGCGAATCAATGCATTGAGGCTGGAATCGTTAAGCAAAGTGACTTTGATAAAATTATAAAAGAAGTCTCTACTCAAGTTGATGAAGAGACGGTTTGGGCTGATGGACAAGCATCACCCCTTGCAGAAGATTATTCTAAAAATGTATTTGCTGCTGAATGTAACATTGAAAATATTACATCTCTTGAGCCAAAATCATCTGGAGAAAAAATTGTACTGGTAGATGCAATTAATCATGCCCTTGATGAAGAGCTTGCTAAAAATGACAAAATGGTTATTTTTGGAGAAGATGTGGGGCGGGGAAAGGGTGGTGTTTTCACTGCAACTAGAGGGCTAACAGAGAAATATGGTGAAGCTCGAGTTTATAATTCCCCCCTTGCTGAATCATCAATAATCGGTACAGCAATTGGTCTCGCTACAGTTGGTTATAGACCGGTGGTTGAAATCCAATTTGGTGATTATATTTGGACATCCATGATGCAAATTAGAAATGAGATGGTAACACTTAGATATCGATCAAATGGTGATTGGGATTGCCCCATGGTAATTCGTGTACCTGTGGGTGGCTATATTCACGGTTCTCTTTGCCATAGTCAAAGTATTGATGGGTATTTTACTCACTTACCAGGAGTAAAAATTGCATATCCATCGAATGCGGCAGATGCTAAAGGATTATTAAAATCTGCCTGTCAAATGAATGACCCCGTAATTTTCATGGAGCATAAAGGATTATATCGTCAAGGATTTGCCGCAAGCTTGGAGCCAGATTCAAATTTTTATCTTCCATTTGGGGTTGCAAAACTGGTGCAAAAAGGTAGCGACCTTACCATTGTTACATGGGGTGCACTCGTGCAAAAATCAATTGAAGCCGTAAGGAATACAGGCATTTCGGCAGAAATTATTGATTTGCGTACATTGAATCCATTAGACATGAATACAATTATGGAGTCCATTAAAAAGACTAATCGAGTAATTGTTGCACATGAAGACAATATGACTAATGGTTTTGGTGCTGAAATTGCTGCGCAAATAGCTGATGCTGGGTTTAAGTATTTGGATGCTCCTGTGAAACGGGTAGCGTCTAAAGATGTACCTATTGCATATTCACCTGTATTGGAAGATGAAATTTTAGTTCAAACTTCATGGATTGAGAATGCCATTAAGGAATTAATTGAGTTTTAAATTTGACTAAAACTGGACTCATTTCATTATATCGGTATTTAAAAACCCCTCGCATTATTGAGGAGCGGATGCTTCTATTATTGCGACAAGGTAAAATTAGCAAATGGTTTTCAGGCATTGGTCAAGAAGCTATTTCTGTTGGAGTGACCTACGCATTAAATGATGATGATCAAATTTTACCTATGCATCGAAACTTAGGTGTATTTACAACACGAGATATGGACTTTGAAAAGTTATTTTGTCAGCTTATGGGGAAGGTTGGAGGATATACCAAAGGTCGTGATCGAACCTTTCATTTTGGTCTTCCTGAAAAGCATATAACGGGAATGATTTCTCATTTAGCTGCAATGTTGCCTGTGGCAAATGGTTTTGCCATGTCGTATCAAATGCGAAATGAAAAAAGAGTTTCTTTAGCCTTTATTGGAGATGGTGCCACTAGTGAAGGTGATTTTCATGAAGCATTAAATTTGGCAGCAGTTTGGAAACTACCCGTCATTTTTATGATTGAAAATAATGGGTACGGATTATCCACACCCACATCTGAACAATATGCCTGTAAGAATTTAGTTGATCGTGCAATAGGTTATGGACTACGTGGCGATTTGATTGATGGAAATGATGTTTTAGCGGTTATAGATTCAGTAGAAAAGGCTGCCGAACATGCACGAAAAGGGAATGGCCCCACATTGATTGAGGCAAAAACTTTTAGAATGCGTGGACATGAGGAAGCATCTGGTTCTAAGTATGTGCCTCAAACATTATTTGATGAGTGGGCCAAGAAGGATCCAATCTTAAATTTTGAAAAATCATTATCCAATAAAAAATGGTTTACAAAAAAGTTTATTTTTCAGATTGAAAATGAGATTAAGAATAAGGTTATGCCAGCTATTGAATTTGCTGTTAAGGCAGATATACCTAAAAGTACTGAATCTGATGAGGAGAATGATGTTTTTTATATGTCTGAGGTTGATAATAAAATTTTATCAGAAACAACAAAATCACTCCGTTTTGTAGATGCTATAAAAGAGGGGCTTTATCAAAAAATGGAGGCAGATTCGTCCGTCATCCTTATGGGGCAAGATATCGCAGAGTATGGTGGTGTATTTAAGATTAGTGAAGGGTTTTTAGAGAAATTCGGACATAAAAGAGTTCGCAATACTCCAATAATTGAATCTGGAATTATTGGTGCCGCCATGGGATTAGCCTTAGAAGGTTACAAGCCAGTAGTAGAAATGCAATTTGCAGATTTTGTATCATGTGGATTTAATCAAATTGTGAATAATCTTGCAAAAACATATTATCGGTGGAATTCACCATTAAATGTAACCCTTAGAATGCCATGTGGGGGCGAGTTAAGTGCGGGACCATTTCACTCTCAAAATCCTGAAGCATGGTTTTTCCATGTTCCTGGATTAAAAATTATATATCCGTCAACACCTTCAGATATAAAAGGCTTATTGATTTCAGCAATTGAAGATCCAAATCCAGTGCTTGTGTTTGAGCATAAGGGATTATATCGTAGTATAAAAGGAGACGTGCCCGAAAATCTATATAATATTGAAATTGGAAAAGCTAAAGTTGTAAAGTCGGGCACTGATGTCACAATCATCACCTATGGAAAAGCAGTTCATTGGGCATTAGATTTAGTGAATAAACTGGGAGTTTCAGTAGAGGTTATTGACCTCCGAACACTTATGCCATGGGATAAAGAAACGGTTCTCGCATCCATAGAAAAAACGAACAGAGCCTTGGTGTTACATGAGGCCAATATTACGGGGGGTATTGGGGCAGAAATTGCGTCAACTATCTCAGAATTATCATTTGAATTTTTAGATGCCCCTGTTAAAAGAGTTGCATCATTAGATACACCCATTCCATTTGCATCTCATATTGAGAGCAATGTGTATTTACCCCATAATCGATTTAAAAAAGCATTATTAGAATTATTAGAATATTAATATTAGACCGAAAGTAGAGAGAAAATTATGAAACTAAATTGCGTAGATTTTTTAGATATATCACATCATTTTTCAGAAGATGAAATTATGGTTCAACACACAACTCGTGAATTTGTGGATAAAGAAATTATGCCAGATATTGAACGTCACTTTGAGGCGGGCACTTTTGACTTTGATTTGATTCCTCAATTTGGAAAATTAGGCTTCATGGGAATGAACCTCCCCGAGGAGTATGGGTGTGCCGGTATGTCAAATGTTGCATATGGTATCATGTGCCAAGAAATGGAGCGTGGTGATTCAGGTATCCGCTCATTTGTATCGGTACAGGGCTCACTAGTAATGTATCCCATATATGCCTATGGATCAGAAGCACAACGTAAAAAGTGGTTGCCTAAATTAGCATTGGGTGAGTTTATTGGATGTTTTGGACTCACAGAACCGAATCATGGATCTGATCCTGGAGGGATGACCACACGTGCTACAGCAGTTGATGGTGGGTATAAATTAAATGGTGCCAAAATGTGGATTACCAACGGAACCATTGCAGATATTGCAGTGGTTTGGGCGAAATGTGATGATGAAAAAATTAGAGGCTTTGTGGTAGAAAAAGGCATGAAAGGATTCACTGCGCCAGAAATGAAACATAAATGGTCATTACGAGCATCAGTAACATCCGAATTAGTTTTTGATGATGTATTTATTCCCGAAGAAAATTTGTTGCCCAATGTTGTGGGTTTAAAGGGTCCATTAGGTTGCTTGAATCAAGCACGTTTTGGTATTGGATGGGGCGCTATTGGTGCAGCAATGGCTGTATATGAAGCGTCAGTTTCTTATGCTAAGGAACGTGTGCAGTTTGGCAAACCCATTGGGGGATTCCAGTTAATTCAAGATAAGTTGGTGTGGATGCTTACAGAAATTACAAAAGGCCAAATGTTGGCACTTGAAGTTGGGCGAAATAAAGATGACGGAAGTTTACGGCATCAACAAGTTTCTATGTTAAAACGAAATAATGTATGGGTTGCGCGTGAATGTGCAAAACTTGCTCGTGAAATTCATGGGGCTAACGGTATAACGGGTGAGTATCCCATTATGCGTCATTTAATGAATATTGAATCTGTGTATACGTATGAAGGCACGCATGAAATGCATACCCTTGTTTTAGGTGAAGATATTACGGGGATACCCGCTTACCGATAAATGAATAGGCTTACTACATTTTTAGTGAACTGTGTAATTTCAAAGGGAGATAATCCCCTTGAACCATCGAACCGACTCAAAGTGGGTAAGTTAGAAGGTTATCTTTCTATTTTTAGTAATTTATTGCTATTTGTAATAAAGCTATCTTTGGGCGTTATATCTCAGAGTATTGCGTTATTGGCCGATGCATTTCATACATTGATGGATATGGCTACCAGCGGAATTGTAATTATAGGATTCAAACTATCACAGAAACCTGCAGATGCTGAACATCCATTTGGACATGGACGTGCAGAAACAATTAGTTCTTTACTGATTGCATTTCTCATTGGATTAGTAGGAATTGAATTTTTGAAATCTTCAATTGGAAGGCTTTATCATTCTGAAGAATTAATGGTTGACCCACGGATGATTATTATAGTTGTAAGTACAATTATAATAAAAGAAATAATGGCACGTGTCAGCCATGAAATGGGTGAATTGATTGACTCAGATATACTAAAGGGTGATGCGGCTCATCATCGAAGTGATATGCTTTCATCTTTAATGGTCGTTGTAGGACTCATTGGCGTGCGCCTTGGCTGGAATGAACTTGATAGCTATATGGGTATTGGGGTTTCTCTTTTCATTCTTTATACGGGTTATGAACTTGCCAGAAATGCCGTAGATGAATTATTAGGTAAACCGCCAACAAAAGAAATGATTGATTTAATCTCTCATATTGCGACACAAGTAAATGGAGTGCTCAATGTTCATGATATTATTGTGCATCAATATGGTGTGAAAAAATTCATTTCACTTCATTTAGAAGTAGGGCATGATCGAACTGCAAGTGAGCTTCATGTTATTGCAGATTCAGTGGAAGATAAAATTGCAAAGAAGATGTATGCAAATGTGGTGACACATATTGATCCTGTAGAATTGGATGGTAGTACTGAAAATAGTATTATGGATTTAGTAAACCCCATTATTGATGAAAATAATGTGGGGGCAATTCAAGATTTAAGAATTATTAAAGAAGATGGGTTGATTGTAAAGATTTCATTTGAGATTCCATGTTCTGTTGAGTTTATGCAAAAAGATGCGCTTCAGATTGAATTGAATCAGCAAATTTCTAAAGCATATCCAAAATCTAAAATTGAGATTAAGTTTATAAATCAAATTAATTGAAAAATTAATTTTAAAAAGGAGTTTTCATGGCAATAGATGTGATAATGCCAAAAATGGGTGAATCGATAACTGAAGGTACAATCCTTGAGTGGAAGAAAAATATCGGTGATAGTATCGCTTTAGATGAAACATTATTAGAAATTTCTACCGATAAAGTGGATTCAGAAATACCATCTCCAGCGGCAGGTGTAATAACAGAATTATTATATAGTATTAATGATGTGGTTGCCGTGGGAACAGTGATTGCCAGAGTAGGTGGTGAAGGTGAAACCCCAGTTGAAAAAGCACCTGAAGCTGTGGAAGAAGTACTTATAGTTGAAAAGGTGGAAACGGTTGTGGCGGTAGCAGAAGTTACACCTATTCCGAATTCTCAACAGTCAGATAAAGGTGGGCGATTTTATTCTCCATTAGTGAAGTCTATTGCAAAGGCAGAAGGTATATCTCCAACAGAATTAGATTCTATTTCAGGTTCAGGCAAAGATGGTCGAGTAAATAAGCATGATATGTTGGCATATGTAGAGAGTAGAGGAACAGCTCAAGTTGTAACTCCAATAGCGGTACCCCTTCCACATATTCCTGCAACTCCTGTTCCTGTTCAGCCTGTAATTCCGCAATCTCCTGGACTTGCAGATAGGGTTGAGCCTATGGGTCGAATGCGTAAGAAAATTGCACAACATATGTTAGCATCCCAACAAACATCCCCACATGTATATTCAACCACCGAAGTAGATGTTACTAATATGGTGAATTATCGTATTAAAAGTAAGGATGCATTTCTTGAAAAGTATGGTGTGAAACTTACATATACACCTATGATTTTAGATGCATGCATTAAGGGGATTCAAGAATTTCCATTAATGAATGCGTCAATTGATGGTGATAATATTGTTCATCATCAGAAAATTAATATGGGTGTGGCGGTAGCACTTCCAGATAATAATTTAATAGTACCTTCAATCAAGGCATCTGAAGAGAAAAATTTCTTGGGATTAACAAGAGCCACTGCAGATTTAGCTGCACGAGCAAGAATCAATAAATTGGAGCCAGAAGAGATATTTGGATCCACATTTACAGTAACTAATCCGGGTATTTTTGGTAGCCTCTTTGGTATGGCTATAATTAATCAACCTAATGTTGGAATTTTAAGTGTGGGGTCAATCCAGAAGAAGCCAGTGGTGAAGGAAACCGAATTTGGTGATGTTATTGTGATTCGTAGTATGATGTATATAACATTAGGCTATGACCATCGTTTGATTGATGGTGCTTACGGCACTCGATTTCTATCCCGCGTGACTGATTTGATTGAAGCCTTTGATGGGAGTGGTATAAAGCTTTAATGGAAAATACAACTACCCATGTAAAACGTCCAGATTGGCTGAAAATTAAGCTGAAAACAGATGGTCATTTTAATGAAATTAGAAATTTGATGTCGAGTCAAAAACTTAATACGGTATGTGAGGAGGCTCGTTGTCCCAATATTTATGAATGTTGGAGTCGAAAGACAGCCACCATAATGATTTTAGGTGATACGTGTACCCGTGCATGTGGATTCTGTTCAATCAAAACGGGGAAACCCCCAATCTATGATGAGATGGAGCCAGTGCGCACCGCCAATGCCGTAAAAGAAATGGGCCTTAATCATGTGGTCATAACCTCTGTGGATAGAGATGATTTAAAAGATGATTTTGGTGCCACCATGTGGGCAGAGACGATTAATCAAATTCATCGAATGGCTCCAGATTGTACAGTAGAAGTATTGACACCAGATTTCCAGGGATATTTACCATCACTGAATAAGGTATTTGAAGCACGGCCAGAAATATTTTCTCATAATGTGGAATGCGTAGAACGGGTATCAAAAAAAGTTCGCTCTCAGTCCATTTGGCAACGGACAAAATCTGTATTACAAGCTTCAATAGAATTTGGTTTACCCACAAAAACTGGATTGATGGTTGGTTTAGGAGAAACCGATGATGAGGTTTTAGCCACCATGCAAGAAATGGCCGATTTGGGTGTAGAAATTTTTAATGTGGGGCAATATTTACAGCCTACTAAAGATCACCTTCCGGTAGATCGATTTGTACATCCTGATGTATTTGCCATGTTTAAAGAAAAAGGATTAGCCATGGGGTTCAAAGTGGTTGAATCGGGACCGTTGGTTCGGTCATCTTATCATGCAGATGAGCAAGCAAAAATGTATGCTGTGAAATCAAATCATGCGTAGAATTATATTTTTTAATAAACCATTAATGGGTACGGATTAGATGGCAGATGATAGACGAAAAGGAAGTTTTGGTAAAGGTAGAAATGATAAACCTGAGCGGAAATTTACTCCTAGGGGAAAAGGTAAATTTGATTCTAATAAGAAAGGTCGATTTGATTCCAAGTTTCCGAAGAATCCAATTACCTTAGATAGAAGAACTATTCTTGACAATATTAATGCTGAACCTGAATGGGTAAGTAAGTTAGATAAAAACCCAATCACTCATTTGATAATGAAATGTTCGCCAATTACCACATTGAATATGCTAAAAGATGTGTATCGGATGAAGCATCCACATCCATTATATGCCTTAGCCGAAAAAAATACATTCTCTCATCTCAAATTAAAGCAATTGATAAGCCAAGGCGCCAAGTCATTACCAGAACAAGACGACGAAAACATGAATCGTGATATGCGATTTTTCTCTCAGTTACAGCTTTTGCATCAAATAGATGAACGGGGGGGGAATAGGCATATTGCGAAAGTTAGATATCATATTGTAGAATTTATGCGATTTCAAAATGATGATGGTCGCTTCCCCATGTATTATCACCATCATGCCCATGCATTAAGAATTTTGCTGAAATTGGGCATTCAGGGTAATCGCCTCATTGATAGAGGTATAAATTGGGTCATTAAACGTCAGCGAGATGATGGGGGCTGGATTCATCGTGCCAACGTTCCTACCGGGAAAAGTATCGATAAAATACCCTCATGTATTTGGACCACTGCTGAGATTGCCGCATTATTGTCAGAGAAAAGTGGATTTAAAAAATCTGATGAGTTAAAACGAGCATGTGAATTTTTATTGGCAAACATTGAAAAAGATAATTTGAGTACATTGCTCCCGGAAGCAAATGCATGGAATCAATTCAAAATAACATCTGATAGTAATTTGATGTTTGCCGGCGGCACGTTAAAAGTGTTAGAAATTTTGGTTCGTGCAGGATATAATCCATCAAATCCACAGTTCAAAAAATTATATGAGTGGTTTATCGCGCAACAAATGGATGATGGATTGTTTCCCATGCTGGCAGGGAAAATGCCCATTGCAAATGAAGCGGTATCTGTCCGTGCGATGGCGTTAATCAGGGCTGTAGAGTCCACCCGATAATACTGACAAATAATCAGATTATTGACAAAATTTAGTAAATTGAACTAATTTGATAGTTTTGGCATGATATTTGTCAATGTATAAAACATTAAATTAGTATCCATATTGGAGAAAAAATGTCAGAAGAAGTAAAAAAAGAAAACGGTTCAGAAGAGGTGTTGGAGATTTATCCAATTTTACCATTGCGAAATACAGTATTATTTCCGCAACAGATTATACCTATTTATGTAGGCCGTGAACAGTCATTAAAGTTGATTGATGATTTATCATCAGAAGATCGTAAATATATTGTGGTGGTGGCACAAAAAGATGGCGCAGTAGAGAATCCAGCAGGTGATGAACTTTTTGAAGTGGGTACTTTAGCTATGGTGATGAAGGTTTTTGATATGCCAGATAAGTCAAAGTCTGCCATTGTTCAGGGACTCGAACGAGTTAGGATTAGCACATTTACTCAAGATCAACCCTATTATAAAGGTTTGGTTCATAAAATTACGGATACCGTTGATTCAGATGAAGAGTTAGAGGCAATTGCCACGAATCTACAAGGTATATTCAAAAAATTAATTAAGGTTGCACCATACCTTTCAGAAGATAAATCTACTGCATTATCAAATATTCAAAATCCCAGTAAACTTGCGGATAAGGCTGTATCACTCATGAATATTGCCACGTCTGAAAAGCAAGATGTGTTGGATGAAATGGATATTAAGGCACGACTAGAAAAAGCCACCGTGGTGGTGAACCGTGAAATTCAACGTATTGAATTGGGTGAAAAAATTCAATCAAATGTACAAGATGAAATCTCTAAATCTCAACGAGAATACTACCTTCGTGAACAATTGAAGGCGATTCAAAAAGAATTGGGTGAAGAAGGCGTGGGTGTTGAAATTGAAGAATTAGAAGAAAAAATCCATAAAGCAGAAATGCCAGAAAAAGTGGAAAAGGTTGCACGGAAAGAGTTAAAACGAATGCAGAAAATTCCACAACAATCACCTGAATATACCGTATCTAGAACGTACTTAGATTGGTTGGTTGAACTTCCATGGAAGCATGAGTCTAAAGATAATGAAGATATTGCCAATGCGGAAGTCGTGTTAGATGAAGACCATTATGGGCTGGAAAAGGTGAAAGAACGAATTGTTGAGCATTTAGCCGTCCGTAATTTAAAGCGCTCCCGTAAAAAAGATGGCGAGTCCATGAAGAGCCCAATTCTTTGTTTTGGTGGGCCTCCCGGCACAGGTAAGACCTCAATTGGTAAATCTATTGCCAAGGCAATGGGCCGTGAATTTGTTCGTATCTCATTGGGTGGTGTGCGTGATGAAGCTGAAATTAGGGGACATCGTCGTACCTACATTGGCGCACTTCCCGGTCGAATTATTGCCAGTTTGAAAAAAGCGGGTACAAATAATCCCATTTTTATGTTAGATGAAATCGATAAACTGGGCATGGATTTTAGGGGTGACCCCTCCAGTGCATTATTAGAGGTCTTAGACCCTGAACAGAATTTCTCATTTAATGACCATTATTTAGAAGTTGATTTTGATTTGTCAAATGTGATGTTTATTACCACTGCAAATCGAATTGATCGAATTCCCGGGCCACTTCGTGATCGAATGGAAATTTTAGAATTTACCGGCTATATTCAAGATGAAAAGGTTGAAATTGCCAAACGACATTTACTTCCCAAGCAGATAAAAGAACATGGCCTAAAGAAATCTGAAATTAAATTAACGGATGATGCTATGAAATTACTAATAGATTCCTACACTCGTGAAGCGGGGGTTAGAAATTTAGAACGTCAATTGGCAAATGTGTGTAGAAAAACGGCCAAAGATATTTTAGTGAATAAACCGAAGAAAGTTGTTATTGATGAAGCAAAAGTTCTGGAATATTTAGGACCGAAGCGATTTATTTCTGATGTAGCTGAACGAACCAATAAACCAGGGGTGGTTGTGGGATTAGCATGGACCGCTTTTGGTGGTGATATTCTATTTATTGAAGCTTCTAAAATGCCAGGTAAGGGAATGTTAAAACTTACCGGTAAGTTGGGTGATGTGATGAAGGAATCTGCCCAGGCTGCCCATTCGTATGTTCGTGCCAATGCGGAACGATTAGGAATTCACAAAGATTTCTACAAGAAATTAGACATCCATATACATGTGCCGGCAGGCGCAATACCCAAAGATGGGCCTTCGGCAGGGGTGGCAATGGTTACTGCAATAGTTTCATTACTTACTAACACGCCGGTAAAACAAGGTTTGGGTATGACAGGCGAAATATCATTGCGTGGCAATGTATTACCCATTGGTGGGTTAAAAGAAAAATCTACCGCTGCACATCGGGCAGGATTGACCCATATTATGGCGCCAGCGTTGAATGAAAAAGATTTGGAAGAAATACCTGAAAAAGTTAAGAAAGATTTGAAAATTACTTTTGTAAAAGATGTGGAAGAAGCTCTAAAATTAAGTCTTGGCTTAACCCCAAAATTGGTAAAGAAAGTCCAGTTTCAGAAGTAAATTTAGGGCGATTAACTCAGTTGGTTTAGAGTGCCTGCTTTACACGCAGGAGGTCGGGGGTTCGAGTCCCTCATCGCCCACGTAAATTTCCCCTTATAAACGAGGGGTTTTTTGTATCCTTGAAGAAATTCTCAAAAGTCGTAAAAAAGGCTAAAAATGACTATAA
>Ga0209403_10002034_pt1 | contig 24892 bp, 33 predicted proteins | sample ArcticOcean_MG_C_8_FD_187440 | JGI IMG/M metagenome (GOLD analysis project Ga0209403, IMG submission 187440) | Marine microbial communities from western Arctic Ocean - ArcticOcean_MG_CB11_86 (SPAdes) (version 2) | ecosystem: Environmental > Aquatic > Marine > Oceanic | place: Arctic Ocean... | reverse complement strand
AGTTCCACCACCCATAATTTAATCCTCTTTTTACCAAATTGTGCCACTAGCATCGCCGACATCGGACTGTGCAGCGTCTGGAGCCGATTGATCTCCACCAAATAATTCTCCGAAGAAATCACCAATCGGGTCGCCACCAATATTACCCATCCCGTCGGCATTAGATTCACCACCTTCGCTATAAACATTATTATTAGTATTATTAGTATTATTATTCCTTATTGCTGCTGCCGCTGCATCATCTTCAGCCTGCTTTAGAGCAGCCATATGCTGTGCAAATCCTGTATTGGGATTGCTATAAGAAACCTGTGGCCCTTGCATTTGGAACATAGGGGTTGACTGAAAGTCTCCTATACCAGCCCAAGGCGCATATGCACCAGAACTTAGTATCCCAGCTGGATAAGATGGTTCCCCCATCGGCCCACTATAATTGGGCGAAGGGGAAGAAATTGCTTTTAATAAAGCCTGTTGATCTTGTGTTGATATTCCGCCAGCCATATACTTCTCCGGTTAATGCATTTTCTCTTTGATGTCTTTAGTGATGATGATGTAAGATTGTTTCCAATCTTTAACTAATCTTAATAGCCCTCTGCGAGTCCATGCCTCTAATGCAGAACACCCAGCCTTTATTGCAAATGCTTCTAGCGTAGGCTCAAACTTCTCCTGCATTCTTCTTAGGTCTTTTCCACCCAAGGCTATAATCCTTAATACTTTCTTTCTAGGATAATGAACAACTTGTGTTACCATGGCGGCTATAACTGCCCTGTCTTCAGTGGACACCCATAGTTGCATTTCATTATTAATAATTAAATAAGCAAAGTCTTGCGCCTCTACTTCCCCTTCAGAATAAGGCGTTGCTTTTGAAAGCAATGGCTCTACTTGATCCCAAATATGAGGAACCTCGTCGGGGTATACTAGATGTATATTAAAGTTTTGTCCAAGCGCCGGAAGAGTTATAGAAGTAGATTCCTTCTCCTCCTGACGGGTTCCATTCCGTGCCATCTGCGTACCTTATATCACCAACTCTAGGTTTATTTTTTCCATTAAGAGTTCCACTAGAATTCTTTCCCGGCTCAATGTATGTCCTTTCTAAATGCATAACAGCTAGATTAAAGATTAAATCACCCAGTCTATTAAACTCAGAAACAATATAGCCCGGTAAGTCCTCTTGTAGTAATGGGGCTGGATTAGCGTTGTACCTCATAACGCTTTTTACTGCTTTATTTTTTCTTAATAAAGCGGGGATGTCAACCATTAGTAACTCCTTCCCCCTCTTGATCCAACTTCTGTAACTTCAAATTGAAGGCCATGGAGTTTCCATTCAACATCATTCTTGCTTTCAAACTTCACCCCATAGTATCTTCCTGTTTTTCGACAGGGAACTCTGCTCATCGTGTCTGGATTAAAGGCATAAGGAGCGCTCCAAGAGACGCCGCCTTCCATATCCATCTGACTGCCAACATAAACATCAATAGTATTCGATGAACCAAAAACCTCCATCAATGGGTATATAGAGGTTACAGTCTTTATTGCTGAGTAATCCTTTTCCCCTTTCTCTCCAGCAGATATGCCAGTCCTTTCGATATAGGAGGTCATTAGGGCTGTGCCTTCTTTGTTTCCTATACTGTCCCGATATATCTTAGTTGCAGTAGGACTGCAAAACAATAGAACCTTTTCTTTATTAGAGTAAGTTCTTGTTCCCCAAGCAGACGTTGTATCATCCCAAGAAGCAAATCTTGCAACGGTTGCTCCAGTAGTATGTGCTGCTGCCGTCGTAGAATTAGCCCCTCTTGTTATCCCAGTAAAGGTTGTAGAGGTCATGCCTGTATATGTAATCTGTTCAGTATCTATTATAACCGTTCCCGTTGATGGGAATGTCAAAGTAGGATCAGTATTTACACTTAAAGCGCCGCCCGTTGGAGGAACGGATGCTGTGATTGTGCCATTAAGAGTGGTATCTATATCCCAACTTGTTCCACCAGACACATCAGCAACACCATAAGAGGCATGAGATAGATTGCTTAAACTTCTTTTTGAAATAGTATTGTCTTTCCAGTTCCATATAATAGCAGCAGTACAAGTGGTTTGTCCAGTTTCTGGGAAACAGGCAAGCATCTCATTTCTATTATAATCGGCCACAACAAAAGATGCGCTAAAGTTATCGCCATCTATAGAGGTAAGCAATAGATTTTGAAGTCGTTTATTTAAAAGGGGCAGCAGTCTCTGCCCATCATTTACATATAAGTTATTAGTCCCGAAAAGAAAATGACCGCCCTCAAATTCTGCAACACAGTTCTTTGCAAGGATTCCAACAGTAGGGGATAGTATCTTGAACTGGAAGATAAAGGGTGTGCCTACATAGGTAGCAGAATAGATAGAGTTCTCTTTATATATTTGAAAACTATCTCGCATTGCCATTCCATCTAGGATAGATCCTTTAGTCGCTGCTAACTCATACTCACCAGCATCTACCGTATCATCATTAACGTCCCATGAGATCGGTGTATTCTGAACCTGTGCTTCTGTACTCCACAGAACCACCCTGTTCTTCTCTACACTTCCTTCCTTTGTATTCATTGCGATAAGGAAAGACTTAAACGACTTTAGAGTCTTGCATCTATTAGTAGTTGTCCAATTTGCTAAATCTCTTAATCTATAGGTGCTTTGAGGCTGACCATCTCCCTTGCTTATAGACCATTCTTGCGGTACATCAACAAAGTTATTCAATATAAGAATGCCACCGATGACAGAAGAAGACCAATTCTCTTCTACTATGCCAGTAGCGGTCGCGGTATAATCGTTCTCTGTTGTTAGAGTATCTCTTAGAGGATTTACAATCTCGTTATCAAGATGGGCAACATCAGTTGTTCCGCTTAATGTGAGGACATTCCCAGACCGACTTGTATAAGTTAATTCCTCATAGGTCGCTGCCGCACCAACACAGACACTACCACCACCAGCAGGAAAGTTGCTACCATCTGTCAGGGTAATAGTACCTACTCCAGAACTCACCGCTCCGTCCAATGTAGTGCCAGTTTGTCTAGTTATATTAGACCACGCTGATCCATTATGAACATATACCTTGGCTAACCCACATGCAATCCAAAAGTAATTACCACCAGCTTCCAGCGGGGTAATATAATAGGGCGTTACAGGACAGGTTGCAAGAACCTCTTCAAAGCCAGCGCATTTATTTACATATCCATCAATCATCCTTACGTTATTGCCACCACTCCATGCGCTTAACGGCAGTTGCTGTGGTGGAATATCTGTAATTATTCCAACACTACCAAGATTTTCCATTGGGACTAGCATAGGCTATTCCGGTTTAGGGTGCGCGACTTTTACCGCGTCACAATCAGCTACATAGGTATCCATTAATCTTGCATCTCCCTTCTCTTTCCAATAGAGAGCGTCAGCAAGAGTCTCCCATTCTGGATACTCGCGCTTTCTTTTCTTCTTGTATTCGACTGCTTCCCATTCAATCTCCCAAGCATCAATCTGCTCTTGCGTCGGGTGAGGATCATCCTCATCCCATTGATGGATGACGTAATCACCAGCAACTTTCATCACCACCCACTTTCTAGAAGGATATTTATGCGCAAGAACATCGCCTAACTTACTTGGATGTTTCATCCTATCCACCCTCCACTAAATTCAAAATTCCCGAATGCGATATTGTCATCTATAGCCCTCATAAATGCTTGAAAATAATTTGTGCCATCACTGTAAACTATTGCGCCACAACCAACACCAATATCTGACATAGTATATGACTTAAAGGCAACCTGTGAAGTTGATTGAGGTGTGGCAGATCCATCTTTATATATTGCCACTCCTACCCCCTCCCCATTGGAGTCAAGGGTGGCTGTAGCCCTAGCCCATAGCCAGTAAAATCCGGGCATAGTAGGTGTGAATCTATTAGATGCCGTTCCTGTGCTAGTGCTTTGGGTGCATACGCCATGCGAGTCATAGACTATAGTATCAAGGGGCATTATTTCAAACGTATTAGATGCTACAGTTTCATCAAACCCCTGCATTAGAAAGACAGGGTTACATGTTACCCACTTAACCCCTTCTGTAGAGGCGGAATCAGATACTAATTTTAATCCATTGCCAGCGCCTGTAACCGTGTAACCGGTTGTAGGCGTTGTGGTTGGTGCTGCTAATCTAGCGTCAGCAGTAGAGTATGTATACATATCCCCCTTAGTTGTCAGTGGGGATCCAGCAGATGCAGCCCATTCAGTTGCTGTACCACCTGAGTTTACCCTGAGAACCTTTAAAGCGTCAGCTACAGCCACATCAGGAGCGGTTCTCCTTATATCTGTAGCGTCAGGAAAGGTCGACTTTACTACCGTCTTTATTAATCTAAGATGGTTATCCCCCTCTGCAATAGTTGCAGTTCCCGGCGGATTTGTACCATCTAATTGACTAACGTATGTTGCTGATTCTACTGACATATATATTCTCCGTTAAACCCCTTAACTCCACCCTAAAGATACTGCTTGGATTCGTGTTTCTTTTGCTGCGCTTTGGTTAAGCGTCTTGATGCGGTACACCATGCTAGTTCCAGTCAGGCTAGTCCGCGCCACATCGTGCGCTGAGACTATAAAGTGTGGAGATGCTGTACCTGTAGTGCCTTGAGCAACAAGTGTTGTAGATGTCCAACTAGTACCGCCGTCTGCGCTGTATTCAGCAGTAATGTCTGTGTTTATGGCTGCGGTTCCAGTGCCGTTTGCGTACGTCATCACGATGTCGCCTTTGGTCGGAGCGCCATCATTTGCTGTGGTTGAGTTTGATACGAGTGTCATATTACTAATATCACCGAGAGCGGGTTGGCCCTGATTTGTGCCGCCACCAGTTAATGGCCCCGTACCACCACCCGCTGCTCCGCCGCCGCTGCCACCAGTTACGCCAGTTACAGCCGCTCCACCACCTGAGATGCAATATGTACCGCCACCTCCACCGCCTTTAGCTGTTTGCGTGGCGTTAAAACTAGTATCTGTACCGCTTGGTTGAGTTCCACCACAACCAGCAGCAGTAACACCAGTTGCACCAGCCCCTACTACAGCGGCATAAGTTCCCGCCGCTATCTCCCAACCTGTAATCTCCATTACACCGCCGCCACCGCCACCGCCACCATGCATGCCACCACCCGCACCACCACCAGCAACGATCATAATATCCATCGTTATACCACTTGCTAATACAAGATTCTCAGAAGCCGCGCTATTGGTAAAAGAGTGAACCTGATACTGACTAGCGCCAGAACCATAAGTTGTTATTGCTCCACCAGTGCCTGCTGCTGCTGCAGCAAGATATCGAATGATGACAATTCCTGATCCACCATTTCCGCCAGCATTTACAGATGCTTGCCCACCACAACCTCCTCCACCACCGCCAAAGTTAGCTGTTGCATCTCCCGGCGCGCCATTTCCTACACCACCCGCTCCGGCATTTGTTCCGCCGCCACCACCGCCGCCCGACCAGATACCACCACCTCCACCACTTCCATAAACTTGTGCTACACCAGTTCTAAAGACATTGCTTCTACCCGCGCCACCGTTCCCAGAGGTGCTCACTGCAGGCGCATTCTGGCCTACCGCCGATGCTCCTCCGCCTCCGCCTCCAGCATGGGTTTTATCAGCAGTACTACTACCACCAGCGAACCCATACCCAGTTCCTGTATAAACAACTTGCCCAGAGTAATAATTCGATGCGTTTCTAGAGTCATTCGTAGACTCTGTAGCATCAATACCAGTGGCATCCATGAAAGCATCTTCGGTTTGATCGACTAGATTGTATTTAGCCATAGACCCAGCTACTGCAACCTTAAACCCTAGCAGAGCGATATCATCTTCAATTCCTGAAGTATCCGTGGTGACAGTTCCCCAAGACAGCGCACCAGCAGCAGTCGTTTGCAGAACTTGGTCGGCAGCATAAGTTGCGTTTAGGTTCGCGGCTTTTAGTTTTGTTGTCATATCAACTCCAGCCTAACGAAACGGCTTGTATTCTTGTTTCTTTCGCTGCGCTCTGATTAAGCGTTTCAATTTTATATCGCATCTCTGTGCCAGAAGGCTGACTTGAGATGTCCACGTCATGCGCTGATACGATAAAATTCGGGGATGCTGTACCCGTAGTTCCTTGAGCAACTAGCGTCATTAATGTGTACGTTGCGCCATTGTCTCGGCTGCAATACGCTTTTACGTCCGTGTTTATGGCTGCTATTCCACCGGCTCCAGCAACCCCATTCGTATAAGTCATCACGATGTCGCCCTTAGTTGCTGTGGTTTCTGCTGTTGTGGCGTTTGAAACCAATACCATATTACTAAATGGCCCATCATCGTAAGCGTCGAACAGAAGTTCCATGTGGAAATGGCCACTTACCGCTGCATCTGTTTTGTAAGTTCGCCAATATCTATGCCGCATGCCAGCAACATTCGCTGGAGTTCCGCTGTAATACCAAGCTGGAGTTGCGGGATGCCCACCAAACGTAGCCCCACTATTCCAATCTGTCCATGTCACGGTATCATCAGAGTGTTGCACTTTCCACTCTGCATAAACATTGCCACCAGCACCCATATACCAACCCCATCGGCGAATTGAATACTGGTTGCCAGAACCAAAATCTAGTTGACACCAAGAACCTACTCCTGATGCATCTGTGTAGAAGCCGTAAGCAGGAGCAACAATAGCGCCATTTATAAGATTGGCTGCGTTAAATGAACTTAAACCCGATTGCGATAACATACCAGCAGTTATAACAGCGGTAGCAACTAATTCAGTATATGTCTGAACCACCGAAGGTGCGCCGCTGTAATAATAGCCAGAATTCCATGCTTCACCAGTAGAAAGCGCAGCATCGATACCTGTTTCATCGTAAAAAGCATCCTCTGTTTGATCCACTAGATTGTATTTAGACCATGAACCGTTTATTGCGACCTTGAAGCCTAATAGAGCAATGTCGTCCTCGATCCCTGCGGTGTCGATTACGTCCCAACTAGCAGCACTTCCACTTGTAGTTAGAAACTTCCCACTATTGCCTGTCTGAGAAGGAAGCGCATCAACAGTTGCCCAATCAATGGTAGCCGCGCCTGATTTCTTTAAGAACTGCCCAGTGGTTCCAGCGGATGTCGTATTTAATTGATCGACATCTACGGTGTCATTACTGGGTTGCCCGATATCAGTAACATCCCCAAGGAAGAGGATTGTCGCCACAGCAGCAGTTGGCGCGGTAGAGGTTAGTGTTAAGGTCGTTCCAGAGATTGTGTAATCAGTGGTTGGGGTTTGTCTTACCCCGTCGAGGAACAAGAGGGTAGAGTTTATAGTCCCTTCTTGGTCTAGCGCGATGGATGAGCCAACAGGGGCGGCTTTAGTCTGTGTTGAGTATCCGGCTAATTGTGGTGGTTCGTTTCCGAGATAACTCATATATTAAACGCCTCTTTCACTTCCTCTGTTGTTAGGCCAAGATTCGAAAGTTTGGTGCGGACTGAATCTAGTTTTTCTTGTCTGGCTACTTGTTCTGCTGTGGGTTCTGTAGGGGTGGGTTCTACAAATGCAAACACATTGCCGTCCCAACTACCGCCTATGCGGGCATCGCTAGTGGCTTCAATCAGTTCAGAATCAGGCACGGAGAACGCAGTCTGCCCATCCCATACAATCATGTTTTCTACAAGGCCGTTTTTAACTACTGCGTAATTAGACATTATTGGTACTCCATCACTTATAGAGGTAAATCACTACGATTCCAACAGCGCCAGCAGAAGCGGCGTTGACGCCTGAACTTGGCGAACCCGATCCTCCGCCAGAACCATTCGCTAGTCCCGGTGTTGAGGCTTGAGTACCGGCTGCAGACTTGTAGGCGCTAACACCGCCACCCCCCCAATAACCGCTACCACCACCGTAGCCGCCAGATCCGCCAGCACCACCGGCAAGGTTTATGTCACCGCCCGTAGGTGCTACTGATGCAACTCCGTTGTATCCATATTTTCCGGGTTTTCCACCTGGGCCTGTCAACGTGACGAAACTAGTTCCGCCCGATGTGTAAGTTACTGTGGTATCCACGCCGATCGTTCCATCGACTCCAGCGCCTCCGCCAGCAGCAGCGGTGCCTATCACGATAGACATAATAGTATCAGCAGCGAGTGACAATGTTTTTATCACTGTGCCGCCAGCAGAACCAGCACTAGCACCTAGTGAGACATTTGCACCGCCCCCGCCACCACCGCCACCTGTTACATAAAATACTTGCTTTGTGATGCCAGCGGGAATGGTATAACTCTGGCTGCTAGTAAACGCCTCCATGTCATCAAAACCAGAAGCAGCAACAGCCCAGCTTGCATCACTCCCATCAGTTGTTAGAAACTTTCCGCTCTGACTTGTCTGGGAAGGCAGCGCATCCACAGTCCCCCAAGTGCCATCGCCCTTGAGATATTTGCTGCTTGTGATGCCTGAAGCATCAATTAAATTTACGTCAACTTTTGTCGTTGCCAAAGTAACTTCCTCTAAATTGTTCTGCGATGTATGCCTTTGCTTCTATCAAGCAGTTAGGCAGCATGTCATCTGGTGATATTGTCATCCATACCACCAGAAACGGTATTAAAAACCAATGGGCTATTCTTGCTATCCCTACTATAAAATCCATTATCCTTTAGGATATTTATCTTTAACTGCCTGACGCTTACCTTCTAGTGAAGTAATCGCAGCCATTCTTTCTTCAACCACGCCTTCCCAAAGGGCAACAGTAATTTCATCTATAGGTGGGTATTCTGCTTTGCGTTTCTCAGCGTAAGTGCGCGTGTCTGGTGCAGGATCAGGCTCAACAAATGTAAATACATTGCCGTCCCAACTACCGCCTATACGAGCATCGCTGGTCGCTTCGATTAATTCGGAATCAGGTATGGAGAACTCTGTAACACCATCCCAGACAACTACATTCTCAACAACACCGTTTCTAACTACCGCGTAATTAGCCATTATTTATACTCCCAGATGACTACTATTCCCGGCCCGCCATTATAGCCAGTACCAAAATATGGCCCATAACCCCCCTCTCCGGGGTTTAACGCGGTAGCACCCTTTTGCGCCCCCGGGCCCCAATAACTCCCTACGGACGCATAACTCCCTGCGTAAACATTACCCCCAGATAAATTAATATCACCACCTGTTGCTGTAGTTCGAGTACCAGTATTTGATGCCGCAAGAGTTCCCGCAGGGCCTCCTAAACCAGTAATAGTGTTGGCAGCGTCTACCCAACTAGAGTTGCCACCTGCTGTTGGCGATCCTCCAGCGACTCCAGCGGCCCCGACTAATATAGTAGCCGTTGCAATGCTAGAAACATCTAAAAACTTAATCGCAGTTGAACCAGAAAATCCTCCACAACTAGCGGAGGCGCCACCACTATAACCGCCCCCTCCGCCACCAGTAACATACATAACTACTTTTGTTACATCTGTAGGTCTAGTCCATGTTCCACTTGGCAGTGATCGCATTTGTACAAACCCAGAAGATGCTATAGCAGCCCAACTAGCCGCGCTTCCGTTTGTAGTTAGGAACTTACCGCTCTCACTTGTTTGGGAAGGTAGTGAATCAACAGTAGTCCACGCCATGTCATCCTGAAGGAACTTAGCCCCATCGGGTGTTCCTGTCGTGGCTAGTTCTGCAACACCAACTGAGTCATCCGCCATCTTAGCTAGGGTTACTGCATCATCAGCTAACTTTAATGAGGTAACAGAACCATCAGCAGGAACAATTGCAGTTCCAATATCGTTGATGCCTACTACTTCCACAGTAGCCCCATCAGCAAAGTTCCCCGACGCGAGAGTAATGGTCGTGGGAGTTCCTGCTATTGAGAAGGCGTCTGTCTGTTGAACAACACCATTCACTGTGAAGATGAGAGACTCTTCGCTAGGTGCAGTCCATGTTAAGACAACAGTATTAGTCGAAGATCCAGAGATGGCATACGCTGCTTTTAATCGTATGTCAGAAGACTTTAATTCTGTTCTACCTAAATACGACATCAGGTGATCTCAAGGACTGAAGCAAAGATATCAAGGTTTCCACTAGCGTTAGAGGACTTAGCATGAAGTTTGTCTCCAGACTCCATATTCAACTTAATGCCATCAAACACAAGAGAACTATTGGCTGGAACCGGCGTTGTTTTGCAGATATAGTAGTTCGGCGTTCCCACCCCACTTATGTCTTCAACAGCAATATCTGCATCTACACTCACTGTTCCAGTATTGCAGACTGTTAAACTGTGAATCACTGTTTCAGCAACACCAGCCGTGTGTGCTGCAAACACTTCTGTAAGAGCGGCGTCTGTGAGGGTCTTGCCCTTGTTCTTAAATGCATTTGCCATATTTTTGTCCTATTAACCTAAAGCAATCGCCATTGCAACGCCTGTGCCAGCAGGATCGCCTGCTGTTGGAGTTCCCCATGACGTATCCGTTCCATTGTTTGTTAAAAACTTACCAGAATCAGAAACAAATGACGGTATTAGTGCTGCTGTAGTTGTTGATGGGAAACTGCCCTGCAAGACTGACTTAATTAGATTAAGATGTCCTTGCGGGGAAGTTCCTCCACCTTCAGATACCGGATCGCCATTAGCAGGGTTAGTCGTTACAAGCTGACTAACTCTTGTTGCAGTTTCTACAGCCATTACGAGGCTGCTGAAGTAAGCGTTACAGTGACAAGCAGAACATCACCACTAACAACAGACTGTGCTGAACTGAAATCTACTGCTCCATATAATGTACCAGTAGTTCCGCTTTTCGTGCTATTGTTGGTTAAAAACGCGCCATAAATGTCATCAGTAGCGTTCATAGTAAATAGTGCTTTGCTTGCGCTATTATCTACAGACTTAGCGGCTACAGCACCTAGTGTAAGTGTTGGTCTAACAGTCTCGCTATATATAGCGAGTTCTGCCCAACTACTATGTGAGGCCATCGTATCAGCAGCAACCGGTGTACCGGTATCCTTCAAGCCAACATAATGCGCGGCTGTATAACCAGAACCCTTAAAGTAGTTTGTTAGTACATCATTAAGTCCTGCATCAACGACGAGGTTTTCATTCACCTCGCGCCATTTTTCCTTGCCGTCCGCATCATAGCAAACTACTTCCCAGATGCTTCCTAATGTTAATCCAATTTTACTCTCGCTCATTTTGATACCTTAGTCCATGTTGTTGATGGGTCAGAAGAAGAAGTCCATGTTGTCGATACTTCTACATCAGGCTCCCACATTTTTCTTTCTGCGCTAGTAGAGCCTAAATAACTTGTAAGTGTTACGGTCTGTGTGTACTGATAGTTTGGTGTTATCGAATCTCCAAACTGCGCCTCGAATGTAATCGTGGGCATGTTGTGAGAAATGCTTACATCAAACTCAGCGGGTAATGTTGCTATCTTCGTATACTGGTAATTAAACCCCGCAGACATTCCAAAATTAGACTCTAGATTGACAGTCTTCATATTATGGGTTGGTGTGCTTTCGCCTAAACTAACGCCCAAGGTGCTTGTTTTGGTGTACTGTCTATTAGATGTTATACCCATCCCCATAAAGAATGGGAAATTAACATCCCGTATATTATCCTCACCAAGAGACGTGCCAAATCCCATTGAAAACGAAACAGACTTTAACTTGCCAAACCTTATATCAGTTACGCTTTCATCTAGAAACAGTCCAAAAGAACTGCTCTTCTCCCTATCGGGCGTGTTCCAGTTTACTCCTATTGCGCCACTTCCACTAACCCAAGTTATGGGTGCAATAGCCTTATTCCATACGAGGGAGGACATTAGTGGTATCCAGTAGTATTAATAACTCTCATCGATGAGCCAGAATGTCTATCTCTTGCGTCTGCGGACTGTATAGAGGTTATAGCGTTTACAACAAAATCTTTCCAAGTACCCATTCTTGTATCATTAACTAGAAAGGGTTCTGCATTTAAAAGAGCGCCATATAGATATAGGTCAGGCGCATTATCTAAAACCCAATTGGTTGCAACTGTAGAAGACAATGCATCAAAGGCTTTATAGAAATCCATTTCCATTGTCATCACGGAATCAGGTGCTGGCCCTAGTATTAATTCGTTTGCAACCATTGTATACATAAGGGGAACCCCTGTTTTGCTACCTCCCCACACTCTATCGTGTATCTCTGGGGTAACATACTCAAGGGCTGTTATAGGGTCAGTGTTAATCTGGAAGTTACGCATCTGGATATAACCACCGGGCAATGCATAACTCTTTTGCCCCGACACTGTACTTGCCGTATACCTTCCTTCCATACCACGAATCCTCAACTCTCTATTGAATTGAGCCTCGGCCAGAGAAATAAACTCTGGGATTCTATCTGTCAAATCATCCCGATTTAACCAGTTTGCTACAGAGGCTTTAAGTTCTGTATAGGTTGTAATTGCCATTATTGCGTCAGTTCAGATATTTCCAAATTACCATCAGTAGAGTTCCTGATTGCGGAAATTATTTGCCCCGGAATACAATCAAAAGTGTATGGCTCATTTGCTTTTAAAAACACACTAGCAATGGCAGATGCTGCGACTGAACCTGTAGTTCCGAAATTAACATAGCAATCTGTACTTGCATGAAGCATCACTGCATATGTTTGATTTCCTACAGGGCTGGCTGTCCCAACTGTTGCTGCATAAGCTAATGTCTGATTTACATTTAGCGGCTTGAAAAAATATTTAATGGCTGTCATATCGATTTCCTATATATGAGTCGGGGCAACTCTAAAGTATTTGTAGTCTGGGTTATTAAGATAAGCGGCAAAAAGAATAGGGTCTTTCCAGATATCACCTTGAAATCCTATACCTGTTCCGCCTGTTTGCTTGTCCCACAGTTCTAATATATTATGTGGAATAGTATGGCTATGGTGCCACTCCCCTCTTTTGAGAGACAGTTTGTCACCTGCATCATTAAACTTTCGTTTAGTATATTCAAGAATAGGGCCAACATCTTGCTTCGTGGTAAAAGTGACAGAACCGTCTGTATGCTCAGTAAGATCTGTACGTCGATACGGGCTAGTATCTAGCAGTGTTGTTCGTTCATTATTTATTTCCCACTTCATAAAGCCTCACTCCCTATGCCGCCTATAAAGTCTCCCCGACCTTTATCATAAGATTTTTTTACCCATTCTTCAGCAGATTTAGGCACAGGCTCATCTTTGGGCCGTACCTTTTTTTGTTTCTTTTCTAATTTCTGTGCGATCTCTTCGATTTCATTCATAATAAGATAGGGGGTGAGTTGCCCCACCCCCTTTTTTACATATTAGTCTGCAACGTCAGCCAAGAAACCACTTGACTTTTCGTTCTTAGACATTAAGCCGTATTCAGCAAGCAACATCTGCCGAACGCTATCACCGGTCTTTGCCAGCGGCCCCGTTGAGAAGGGACGCAAATAAGCAATTGCCCAGTAGTCCATATCCAGAAACCAAACATCCCGCGAACGGAACTGATTCCTATTAGGAACGATCTTAAAAGTTCCAAAATCGGATATGTAAACGTCCACCGCTGCGACGACATGAGCAGGTGAATCACCCTTCGTATCAGTACGAAGTTCAGATACAGTCTGCGTCAAGGCCGAGATTGCCTGTTTCTGAGGTGACTTACACATAATCATGTCAGGCTCACCACCAGAATCAAAACATTCTTTAATGACTGTCTTGATACCAGCTTCAGTAATGGCATTTGCAGTTGTAGCATCAGTTGGCGCTGCTGTACCGTCGGAACCTACAGCAGCCGCACCTGCGGTTGCTCCAGTCCCTAGAGTATGGTAGTTAGTTCCTACCCAACAGGATAAGCCACCAGTTGCTCTCGCTGCGGCGGATGTACCGGCAGAAGACGGAACATTTGAAGTTAACATGAATTCCATGTCTCTCTTCATCTGCTTCGCTTTTTTAGCCAACTGGTAGGCTTGCGAGGATTTTCGGCCTGCATAGTCTACTGCTTCGTTGGTTCCGGAAGTTTGAATTACATATCGACTTATCTGTGTGCGATTTCCAACACGCGCTGGATTCACTCGTGCATCATTATCAGGGTCTTCACCCTCTTTCTGGCGATTAGCTGCACCGCCAGCAATGGTATCTGTCTGCCACTCAAAGTGAGTATTGTCAGCAGTCGCTTTACCACAACCTGATAAAAATGGAGTGTCCAAAGGCGCAATATTGTAGATCACATTAGATAGGTCTTCTCTAATACCTACAGCACTGTAGGTCAGAGAAATACTTGTTGGCACACTAGCCATAATAGTCTCCTATTCTAAAAATATATGATCCTCAAGCATATGAACTGCATCATCGATGCGGCCACTTGCTTGTAGGCGCTTTAATTGTTTAGTACGTTTAACCTTAGAACCCTCTCCTTTCTGCGCTCCTCTTCCTGCTTTAACCACCTTCGGTTTGTTCTTAACCTTTTTTGTTTTAACATCTGCCTTTTGAAGTTCGTCATACTTCATGGCTTTATACAAAACATGGATTTGACGGCTATCCACAAGGTTTCCGATCTCTTCAGGTGAAAAACTCTGAGCAGTCGCATACTCTCTCAAATTTCCCCTAACCTTCTGGGAAGAATCTGGATTACTAAATTCAGGAATTAACTCTTGCAGCTTGCCTACTTCTCCAGCAGTCCATTCCCGAAACGACTCTTGGAATTTCTCTGATTGGACTTTCTGCGCTTGCTCCTGTTGATGCCTGTATTCAATAACTTTTTGTCGGGTTTCATTAATTTCATCACGCTTTGTAAAGTATTCAATGGGGTCTTCTTCTTTGAGTTTTTCCCAATCAATATTGCCATACTCTTCGGCTTTAGCAGATGTTGAATTAATAATCTCTTCTAGGCTATTAATGTACTGTTGACGCTCCCCTTGAATAGATTGGAGTTCATGATTATACTTTTGAGTTAAATCATCAAATCCTTTTCTGTGTTCAGAAAGTTCCTGCGTCTTTTTTGTGTAGTCTGATTGTCGAGAATAACCTTTCGCTAATTCATCAAGGGTGACTTCAAATTCTTCCCCGCCAACCTTGACGGTAAATAATTCAGGTTCCTCAGATTCCTCAGTCTCTTCTTCAGACTCTTCAGATTCATCATCTTCTTCATCAGATTCAGATTCCTCTTCAACCGATTCATCATCTTCTTCCTCGGTTGATTGTTCTTCTTCTATTTCTGGAATATCCTCTTCGGGTTCCATCATGTCTAGAAAAACATCCGTTGCCTCCTGCATACTGCCGGGGGGCGGTGGTGTCGGCTGGGTAGCCGGATGCGGGGCTTGTTGCGTGTCCGCCATAACAAATCTCCTTTAGATGTAAGGGTGTTGCTTGTCAAGTAACTGAGCCATTTTCCCACTATCTACAATAGAGATTAAATGTACTCGCACCCTTTCAAGCAGTCGTATCGCCAACCAGAAGGACTCTCGTTGGTCTACATCTGTTGATGCTGTGGTTTGCCACAGCATTATCAGTTCTTTCTCAAGAGACTCAAAAGCCTCTGTAAGCAAACTATCTTCTAATAATCTTTCTGCGTGTTGTTGTCTCGCTAGATCATTTTCCATTCATTATCCTATGCCAACAGGCCGTTGTTGTGTTACTTCAAGAGCAACCTCAGCGGCTTTAATCTGGGCATCGGACTTTGCTTTCATCATATCCACTTTTACTTTCTGTGCTTTTATTTGCACGTCAGCGGATTTAATTTCAAGTTCTTTTTGTCTAATCTTCAAATCCTCTTGCGCCATCTTTTCTTCTGCCGAAGGTTCTTGGGGGACTGACTCAGGATCAGTTAAGAAATCATCAACATTCTGGAACCCCATATTCTTTATTAAGGCTGATCCCATATTGTAAAGATTCTTTTCTGATACTATACTTAATCCTCCAGACATTGCTTGAGAAGCAAACTGCATCATGGTAGAAAGATGTACTAACTGCTGATCTTTATTACCATGACCTAGGGCAACAGAAACAGTGCAATCATATTTGTCTTTCCACATATTAGGGCGCACTGGGATCCATTTATTTCTAATCATAACTACACGCTGCTTATCTTGATTCTTCAATAGCAGTTCATAGATACGGCTCATTAATTCTTTTACACCTGTTTCAGCAAAGTTTCTTGCTATCAGTTCAAGTCTTGATTGTGAGGCAGTCATCACTGCGTTCACCGCAGTAGCCGTAGTATGAGAAGTCAAAGCGTTTTCATCAAGACCTTGTGACATTCTAGATACACCAGCCCTTGACTCTCTAACATTGTCTAAGTATTCAAGCATCTGGAATGAATAAGGTTCTAATGTAGGAGTCGCTAATGGCATAATTGCATTAGGCGACTTAACTCTAACCACACCACCCGGTCTCTGCGTTAGCAAATCATCTAAATTCGCTTGACCCTCAAGAACAGCATAGCGACCAAAGTTCTGGTTATACATATTGTCCATTAATGTTCGCATCAATGTACTTTTCATTAATTGCAGATCCATTACTAAGTCCGCAACAGATAGACCAAAGAACTTATGTGGTATCTTTATTGGAGTAAGACTTACAAAAGGAATGTTGTCTATAGCATCATTCGCTAATATTCTATCTCCAACTGTGCATACCTTTCTTAACTCTGCAATACCATCCCCATCCCAATCTGTTTTTAGATAACTTTCATGAAGCCAATAAATCTGTAACGCTTCTTCGTTTGGATCGTTATATCCAAATCCACTATTGTATTGAGAAGAGTTATCGAACATGTATCGAGATAGTCGTTCAGCAGAGAACTCATCTATATCATCACTCCCAGAACTAAGATCATCTGGGTCAAGGTCTTCGTCAGGATACATCTCCCTTAACTCGGATAATGTTTTCTCTACCCGATGGCATATAAATTTTGAGTCCTGTATGGTTTTAGATTCTCTTGCAATCAAAAACTCATTAGGCGGTACGTTTTCAATCTTGACTGTACCAATTTGGCTTGTTCTTTTTATAACAATATCATGCACAGGTTCGCCTTGCTCTGCATCGCCTTGGGTATGCTCTACCACTTCTACTTCAACATCGTTTACTAAAGATTCAAACTCAACCTCATTAAGGTTATGGTATTCTTCTCTTTCTACTTCTGGATACTCTTCCCAATAGCATTTAACTATGCCATTCTTCTGCATAAGCGCATCAGTGAACCACGAATAAAGTATCTCCCAGCCGGGATTGTCTTTAGTGAAAACGTAATTAACATAGTCTGTGGCCTGTTTTGCCACTTCAACATCTTCTGGGCCAACAGGATTAAACTTAACCATCTCGTCACCAGAAGCAAAGATCCTCATAAGAGAAGGCTTTATCCACTCTATGGTGTCCTGAACGGTAGAGTCGACAAATTGAGAACGCCCCTCCACTTCGTTTCCAAAGGGAAGGCCGTAATAATATTCCATTGACTTTTCACGTTGCTGAGATATCGTATCTCCGTATCCTAAAGAGTCTGTTAACTCTCCTTGTATACGGGCAAGTAAATCGTCATCTGTGATTTTGTTAGATGATGCCATAATTCCTATATTCTATTTCATTAGTCCATGCGTCGTCTTGACCAGCAACTGAAAACCTTGAAGACATTACTGCATATCTTGTCGCTGACATTAGATCGTCCTGAAAGGGGATGATCTTGCCCGCCTTTCTATGATACATCCTAAACTCTTCCCACCAATCAGATAGTGTAGAAAAGACTTTGAATCTATCATCTTCCATTGCCTGTAAAAGAACCATTATTCCTTCTTCAATTGAGTTGCCTCCCTTGTTTTGCCCAAGTGCCGGAGGGTTTGAAAAATGGAAAGGAAGCATATTGCACCCAAGATTCCTATACTGATCCGCAAGGCCGGGATTACCCATAGAATCACGCCTGTTGCCATCGTGAGGCCAAGCCACAGGAATAAAGTCCTGTCTTGTTTTGATCTGAGACGCATGAATAGAGGGAGGGGCTTTTGATTGCCTATAGCAGTCATAGATATAATAAGTGTCCTCTTCTCTATCCCATGCCGTCCAGACAACAGCAGTTGGGTGGTCAAACCCAAAGTCTATCCCTGCTATTCTAGGCCAATGATCTTCCAACTTAATAGGATCAATCATTACCTTCTCTTCATTTATCGGGAATACAAGGCCAGAGCCAATAGAAGGGCGACCATATCGACGCATCTCACGTTCATGCGGACTGTAACTCGCAAGTATTTGCTCCATTACAATCTCGTTTAAATGCCCATTCTCTCCTCGCATGGACTTTACTCTTTCAGAAGCATCGTCCCATGTAGCATTTACAAGCGCCTGTCCGGGCTGTAGGTTGTTCATAAACCTAGCCACAGTCTCGGTCATTCCTGCTTCTGGTGTGAATGTCATATAAACCATTCCACGCCTATCCAAGGTTCTGGTTACTGCTTGTGAGTATATGTCTCTTGGAGGTTCCTCATCAAGCCAGATACAATCAACCGATCTTCCTTGCCACTTCTCAACGCCCATCTCATAGGCTTTAAAGAATAAAGAAGAGTTCCCACCGGACACATGTCGTATTAAAGCAACACTCTTGGCATTAGGGACGCCCGGTTTTCGTTCCGTTTTTATTATATAGTTTTTAGGAACAGTACCAGATCCAAATGCCTCTGGGTCGTCGGGGGAACCCAATAACTCAAACTGAACAATATCTCTAGTTGTCTCATTAGATACTCCACCAGCCCATGCCACAATGGGTTGCTTGAATACCTTTCCTTCCCACCAGTCAGGGTATACTCCAGTAAGATGATAAGCCAACTCAGCGCTGCCACAATAGGATTTACCTATTCTGTTAGCTGCCATTAATAATCGTTGGTTGCAGTCCTTCCCTGTTTGGTGAAATTTTTCTTGGTAAGGATAAGGGTCGTAATAATCTAATCTATTATATCTTTCTCTTTTCCTTAACTCTTTTAGTATTTCAACCTTTCTTTCAGTAGACATCATACCCCTCTATAAGGGATCATAGTTCGCAGAGTGCCCATTAGTGTTTCAATAAAGATGATAGTTCTCTCTCTAACTCCTCTGTAGACAGTTTCTCTATATTGGTTTGCTCCACTCTCTCTACAGGCTTCATACCGGCCCTGTCTAAGATATCTTTTATTGCTCCAAGTCTTACCGCTTCAGACTGTGCTGATTCTGCAAGATCAGTAACCCAATTCAAAACTGAAGGAACCTTTTGAATGAGAATCTTTTTTACTCGTTCTTCTATTTTATCCTGCAACTGGTTCTTTAATCTATACCCTTGTTGTTTTGCTGTCTTCTCAGAATATCCAGCATGGATTGCTGCTTTAGTTGCATTCCCAGTAAGGGAGTAGAACTCCACAAACATATCCATCTTCTCGCTCATTACTTTGACTTCCTAATCTTTATGGTTACTTCATTTGTTTTAATACCATCTTGAGACGAACCCATTCCTTGGAACATCATTAGATACCTTTCAATGTCTTCTGCTGTTACCGATAGAGACTCTTCCATCTGAGAATCAATACCAGCCCCACCCATGTAGGCTTGGTGCATTCGGTCAAACGGAGGCTCCATTAGCGGCCCCGTCACAGGCTGCTGCGGCATTTGCTGTGGTGCTAATTGTGGAGGCATTTCCTGCATAGGCATACCTTGTGGAGGCATTCCACCCATAGGCATTCCTTCCGGAGGCATGCCCTCTGGATTCATTTGAGCATAAGGATCTTGTCCTCCTTGCTGTATTTGCGCTAAAATTCCCTCTATACCATTCATTCGTCATACTCCCAATTTTCCCATAATTCAAACTCTTTGCCCCACCGAGTTCTGCTTTCTAATCTGAGCAACTCTTTTCTTTCAAAAGGCAACCTCTGCCCTTCAGGTTTATTTCTTATATCTTGTAGCATTTGAAATTCAGTGCCAGTTAGATTGCTCTCCAACTTTAACTTATCTTCTTCAGCATTATACCCAAATGCTTCATCAAACTTTGCTATTATATTCCTTGATGCCTCAATCCCTTCATCAAGAGTTTTCATTATAGATTCTGGATATTTACCAGACTCTTTTCCTGCAATCAAAGCATTTAATTCATTTAGCCATTCGGATCGCATACCACCAGCGCCACCGCCAGAGACATTGTTATAAATGTAAGCATCTGACTCACCAGCCTCAATGCCTGCCAATACGTCTTCTGGAATGATATCAAACTCATCAAACCCTAAATAGTGGAATCTCTTAAATTCATAAGGGTCGATACCTTGAGCCTCTAGCGCCCTAGTTAGCATGTCTGGATCTACAGATTGCCTGTCCAGAACATCTTTACTATTTAGCCTCCACAACCATTTCTCTGGATCTTTCCTGAACAGTTCTTGCGAATCCTTCTCTACTAGAACATCAACCGTTTCATCTAGATCTGCCTCTCTCTTTAGAACACGGCTTGACATCTGTGATGGAAAATCAACCACTCCTGCTTTTTCTGGATTAGGGTAGTATTGCTCTACCTCTTTAGCGCCTAGTACTGCATCATTCAGAAACTTGCTTTCTCTGTCAGGATTGAAAGCAACTCCTGAATGCTCTATAAAATCATCAATCTGTTTCTTGGATGCTCCCTGCTGTTGATATTGATCCAGCAGCGTTAAGGCCCATTCTTTTCTTTTCCTCTCTTCTATCTGCTTTGCTTTAACATCTCGCATGGTAGCGCCCATGCCAATGTTGACAACCTTGTTCCTAGTCCCATCCCTATGAAATGGCATGTGATCTGTGAATTCTTCGAATATCTTTGATCTTGCATTATCAAGTTCTTCGTCTCTTATGATATTCCTTGCAGCAGTCTCTTCCCTTCTTTTCTCGTCCCCTTTCAATTCACGCCTGAGCCAAGGCTGAGAAGCCACACCATACTTGTTCTCAATCTCTTTAGCAAGTTTTCCTAACAGTGCTGACTTAGCCCAGCTTCCTAAGAACTGTTGTCCAGAAGGAGATGTGACAAATCCACTTATCCCTTCAGCTAGTGGGTCAAGCCTTTTTCCTGCTGCGTTGAATCCTCTAACGCCAGCACCTATTGCACGACCTCCCATGCCAATACCAGCAGGGAGCAGTGCGGCTAGAACCTCTTCTCCACCTATGCCGGGAGCCCCATACTTGCCACCAGCAGGCATTTCGGCAGCACGGTTCATATTGAAGTTCGCCTCTTCAAGTCTCTTTTTTAGTTCTTCTAGAGCCGTCATTCCCTTGCTTCCTTGTAACGCTTCTTTAAAATAGCATTAAGTCTTCGTGCATTAGTATCTCTTGCCATTTCAGAAGGAGCAAACTTGCGCTTCACCAGCGACAACAACTGGTCTACAGGCATATTAAGCCTCTTAGCCTCTCGTTTTATATACCTTGTAGCCTCTTTCTTCTGTAAGTCTGTTCCATACTTTTGATCGTATTGCCTTACAAGGATTTCTTCTGTGGCATGACCAAGTTTCTTATTCCCAAACTCCTTTTCTAAAGCATCAAATGCTACGTGTCTGAACTCATGACCCCATACCGGATTAGACACTAAACGGGTTACACCCTCATCGTCCATGTTGGCAGAATCAGGAGTGCCATACTCTTTATGTTCTCTCGCTAATGTATCAGCCCATTGCCCAATCAACCCCTTATCCGTAGGGTATTGAGGATATGCGTTAAAGTCCTTTGCATTCTCTGCAAGAAGCCCCTTACTCTTTGCGTCATTATACAAGTCCTCTGCCTCAGGATAAACTGTGGACTTAAAACCCGATCTCAATATCTCAGGCGCACTAGCCGACTGCTTGCCAAAAACTGATTGAGCATACTCTGGGTCTATGTACATACCCATCGCATTTGTAATGCCTTTCTTCAAAATACTAGGGAGAACTTGTACATGAGGCTGTGTTCTTATCCCTAGTTCTAACATCGGATCAGCACCACCATACTTTATCTGTTCCATCCAAAAGTCGGTGTCGAACTTTTTCTGCTTTAATAGTTTCTGGAATTCATTAATATCCATTCTAAGCCCCCAAACAGCCTCTCTAAGCGATATTAGGTATCTACCCCTAACTACCCTACTGCATCATCCAGTACTTTGTTTAGATGCTGTACTTTAGAGGACACCATGTTCTGAAAGAACCAAGGGAATAATCCATGAACAAGCCCTGCACCTACCAATACTACCATCATCCCGCTTACGCCCCAAGCGAATTTAAGATGTTCCCAGTAGGTTGTGTCTTTTAAATGTTTCATGCTCTTCCTCTATATGACGTATAACTCAAATTGCTTATATTACCCTCCAGTTAGTGGGGAGGATATCTATATAATACGTGTAGCGCGTGGGGGTGCCTAGGGGCTTCGGTTGGGCAGACAGCAAGAAGAGACTCGCAAACAAATGCTCACCCTTCCTACAGCGTGTGGGTGTGGGGGATAAATATAGTATTACCCAGTCTAAGGAACAGATGGTGCAAGTCTTATAACCCTATGGCAGGTTTGTAACAGATGTCAGGGAAGTACTAGGTGTTTCCTTTTGTCTCCGCGATTAGCAACAGCTAGGTGGAACAGCACTCGCTATACAAATGAGCGAAGCACGCGCGCTTAACGACATACGCAGTCGTTCGACAGGCTCACTTCCACTCCTCGCGCTGAGAGTGATCGAACATATTACACCCCTCGCACCGAAAGGCTCGGCGTCTAGCGTTCACTTCGAGCATGGAACCTGACGACCGTATTTAGGGGACGCGCAAGCGCGGCTTTTAGACACTCGCTGTCCATATTCAACAGAAGGTCGTGATTGCAACATCACACCAGCGCTCGCTCATCTACTTGGTCAAGACTAAAATGCACGACGATACAACGGTCGGTCTTGACAATCCTCAGAACCCATGCGGTTGATTTGGAAGTTTTTGTCCCTTTAAACAGCAACAACTAGGAGTTTTTACTATGAGTACTTTAGCATTCACATGTCCAATAGATTCAGATACACAGTTGTCATCGTCAGTAATGGACGCTATACAATGGCGCTTGTCTCGTACCTTTAATCAGCGCATCCTGTCGGCTATGTTGTCACCGGCTCGTAAGTTCTGTGGCACTATAAAGTACGATAACACAGGCGTACCGACCATCGACACATATAACGATGCACTGGCCTTGCTTGACGAACAGAAGGCTACATCAGTCTTCTTCGGCGAAACAGGTCAGGAGCGTTGGGATGGTGTCGAGCGTAACATCAGGGCTTTGCAAGTACTTGAGGCCAGAGGTTACGATGAGGATTCCGGCGCTGGTACGCTTGAAGACGCTCTGATTTGGCGTCGTCAGAACACTGAGATGTCACCTTCTGAACTGCGAGAGGCTGAGTTAGAAGCAGTAGCAGAAGCATCAGACATTCCTGTCGAAGTGCTAGAAGCCCAGCAACGGCGAAAGGCTGAGCGTTATGCCGGTGACTGGGTCAGGTACGGCGAGGTCGCTCTTGACTTCGCTAATCGTGCAGTACAGAAGGGAGTATTAGACAACGATACCTTCCCGGATGACATGAACGACATTATCCTCAAAGCCTGCGCTAACACCTTGATGTCCGAGGCGACAAAGACAGGGCAGTATCTGGATATCGGCCTCATTCACGAACTGAAGCCATATAAAAACACAGCCATGTCCCTGAAGATCTGGGCACCATTTAAGTAGCAGTCCAACCAAGGGAGTCGGCTTCGGTCGGCTCCCTTTTTTTGCGCATCTGGCGAGTACAGAACAGCAAGAGCCGCCCTAGTAGCCCGGCACCCCAGCCTACCATGGATAAAGGTCATGGCTAGGAGATAACGGCACCCCCCGCACGCTACCTTGCGAGGAACTAATTAGTGTAGCGAAGTTTTTAGTTTACAAGTTTAGTATACTATGGTATTGTATTATTCAGTAATAAAATCAATGCAATAGCATAGGATAATAAAGTTTGTTAGTAAACTATAACGACCATCGACGGATGGTTCCCCGGTAACATAGATTACTGTGATAGTACTTATCTAGTATGAACTACTGTGATACCAGAGAGGTAAAGTCAAAGTTGTATGTAGGTAGGGCAGCGTCTGGATACAGACAAAGGCAGTTTTTAGGCTACGTAAAGAGTCTATATCGGTGCTTAATTGCTCCTCTCAAGAACTGCTGGCCGAACGGGGAGTCCTGAGCATGACTGTAAACTACTCACTAACTATAATGGAGAAACGATATGCCGGTAGATATTAGACCGCTAGTAGACAATGTGGGAAAATGTATTCAAAATGACTTAACTTGGAATGACTATCTTGATTTCTATGAAGAATATCTTGAACTGTCTGATGAAGATATTCATACTCTAGACGGATTCTTCCCTTTTCCTGATGGAACTCAAATTCATAATGCAAAACTTATGCAAGGAATCTTGAGAAGGTATGACTAAACCATCGACCTAGTAATGGAGAGCCACATGAATATTATCTATAGTCCTAGGATACATTCTAATATACCAAGACGTATTCGTGAACGTATCTTATCTAATGTTGAAGCCGCTGTTGAACGCTTTGGCGATCTTGATCATCAAGAAGAAATGATTGACCATCTGGTTGATATTGCTTATGACTCCTATCATATTGGATGGCAAGCAGGGTTTATTGATGACACTCAAGAAGACCCTCATTTAAAAGATTTTAATCCCGGAGGAACGTCTGATGACTAAAGAGAAACAATGCATTATCTGTAAAGGTAAAATCGAGCCACTACTTCATCCACAAACTGGTAAGGTTGTTTGGGATCAAGGCCACAATGCTTATCCTATTGCAGAAGGTCGATGTTGTGATGTTTGTAACTTTGGCCCTGTTCTTAAACGCAGAATGGATGAGCATTTTAAACATGAATCGTAAACTTACAAGAGAACAAGCGGAGGAAGTCTGTATCGAACTCCGCTCAGGTA
>Ga0209403_10002031_pt1 | contig 24911 bp, 21 predicted proteins | sample ArcticOcean_MG_C_8_FD_187440 | JGI IMG/M metagenome (GOLD analysis project Ga0209403, IMG submission 187440) | Marine microbial communities from western Arctic Ocean - ArcticOcean_MG_CB11_86 (SPAdes) (version 2) | ecosystem: Environmental > Aquatic > Marine > Oceanic | place: Arctic Ocean... | reverse complement strand
CCGGGCGTCACCATGGTCGGTATTCCGGCGCGGCAGGTGATGCCACGCGACCGGTCGGGCGCACCCGACGAATTTGTAGCCTATGGGACCCCCAACGGCGACCTTCCCGACCCGGTGGCCAAGGTGCTGGAAGGCATGATGAGCGAGATTCAAACGCTGCGCGGGCGTCTCGACGAAATCACCGACGGTGGTGCTAAAACCGACCCGCGCGGCGACGATCCCCGTGTCGGCGACGCGCTCTAAATCCCCGATTTTCCCGGAGGCAATAAAAAATGGATATCCGCGACGGATTCTCCGGCTCGGTCGGCAACACACCGCTGATAAAACTGAAAAAAGCGTCCGAACTGACCGGGTGTGACATCCTGGGCAAGGCTGAGTTTCTCAACCCCGGCGGGTCGGTGAAGGACCGCGCGGCGCTGTATATGATTCTCGATGCCGAGCGCGAAGGAACCTTGCAACCGGGCGGCGTGATCGTCGAAGGCACGGTCGGCAATACCGGCATCGGCCTCGCGATCGTCGCCAATGCCCGGGGCTATCGCACCGTCATCGTGATTCCGGAGACCCAGAGCCGGGAAAAGATGGACATGTTGCGCCTGTGCGGCGCCGAGCTGATGCCGGTCCCGGCCAAGCCCTACAAAGATCCGGAAAACTACGTCCGCAAATCCGAGCGGGTTGCCGCCGAATATGCGGCGAAGGAACCCAACGGCGCGCTGTGGGCAAATCAGTGGGACAACCCGGCGAACTGGAAGGGCCATTACGAATCGACCGCGCCCAAAATCTAGGCGCAAACCGATGGCAAAATCGACGAACTTATATGCGCCATGGGCACCGGTGGCACGCTCGCCGGGATTTCCACCTTTATGAAGGAAGTGGATCCGGACGTAAAAATCGGCCTCGCCGATCCGATGGGGGCGGCGATGTACAGCTATTTCAAGACCGGCGAGCTGGCGAGCGAAGGCAGTTCCATCACCGAAGGGATCGGCCAGGGGCGGATCACCGATAATGTCGCTCAGGCGACGGTGGACCTGCCCTATCAGATACCGGACGAAGAGGCGCTGCCGATCATATTCGATCTGCTGAAGGAAGAAGGACTTTGCCTCGGCGGCTCATCCGGGATCAATGTCGCCGGTGCGATCCGGCTGGCCCAGGAACTCGGGCCCGGGCATACCATCGTCACTATCCTGTGCGATGGCGGCCAGCGCTATCAGTCCAAGCTGTTCAATCCCGAATTCCTGAAGGAAAAAGGCCTGCCGGCGCCTGACTGGCCTTAAAACATTATCAGCGGTAACGTTTTTCCAGCATTTCAAACACGGCGCGGAGGCTTTGGGCGTCGCCACCGGCGGGCCGGCCGGGTTTGCCGGATATATTCCAGGCCATGATATCGAAATGCGCCCAGGGCGTCGTGTCCCTGACGAATTCCTGCAGATAGAGCGCGGCGGTGATGGCGCCGCCGAAACCGCCCTCGGAAACGTTGTTGATATCGGCAACCTTGCTATCGAGCATTTGCCGGTAAGGCCGCCACAACGGCAGCCGCCACATGGGATCGTTGACGCTCTCTCCGGCTTTCGCCAGATCGTTTGCCAATTCGTCATTATTTGTGAACAGCGCCGGAAGATCGGTTCCCAGCGCTACCCGGGCAGCCCCTGTCAGGGTAGCGAAATCGATGATCATGTCGGGGTTTTCACTATCGGCGTCGGCCAGCGCGTCGCACAGCACCAGCCGGCCTTCAGCATCGGTATTACCGATTTCGACCGTTATGCCTTTTCGCGTCTTGATGACGTCGAGCGGCCGGAACGCATTGCCAGAAACATTGTTTTCTACCGCCGGCACCAACACCCGAAGCCGCACACGCAACTTCAGCGCCATGATCAGATTGGCAAGACCGAGCGCATGCGCGCCGCCGCCCATGTCCTTTTTCATGCGCAGCATCCCAGCCGCCGGCTTGAGGTCGAGCCCGCCGGTATCGAAGCACACGCCCTTGCCGACGAGGGTCACCCTGGGATCGCTCTTGCGTCCCCAGCGCAAATCGATCAGGCGCGGCGGATCATCGCTCGCCCGTCCGACGGCATGGATGGTCGGATAGTTCTGTTTCAGCAGTGCGTCGCCGGTGACGACCCGGATTTCGGCCTTATACCGCCGGCTTAGCGAACGCGCCTCGGCGGCAAGCTGCGACGGGCCCATATCCTCCGCAGGAGTATTGATCAGATCGCGGACCAGCGATATCGAATCCGCCATGGCGCTGACCCGCGCCTTATCGGCACGGGCCGGCCACACCAGCGTCGGCAGCTTGCCGCCTTTCGCCGATTTATACCTTTCGAACCGGTAACCTCCGAGCGCCCAGCCCGTGGCTGCCGCGGTCGCACCTGCCACCCCCATCCGTGCATCGATCCGGTATGAACCTGCGGGCAAGGCAGTGGGGAGACACGCGTAATCCCAGAATCCGTCATGATTTTCGACACCAAGCAATACCCGCGCCAGCGTGCCGTCGGTGCCGGCAACCAGGCTGATCTGGCCCGGTTTCGCCCCGAACCCGGACGATTTAACCCAACCCTGTATTTCCGCAGGCTCTTTCTTCAGCCATGAAGCGAAAACGGCGGTCTCAACCGGCGTAACCGGAACGGTGGAGCGGGCAGCTTTGTCACGAAACATCGAATGCTATCCTCTGTGTACTTCCGGCAGCATACCGGAACGACGAAGCGACGTGATCATCGCGGAATTGAGCATGAACTGATAGGCGCGATCCGGATCGGCGGCGATCGCCCGCATCTCATCAAGGTTGCGCTGGCGAATTTCTGGGTCGCGTTCCTCCATCAGCTTCTTGTTGCGCTCGGTAATCGCGTTGATGGCATCGATGGCTTCCGGGCGGCGCTGGGTCTCGTACCCGTCCAGCACCGTTTCGTCCGCTTCGCCGTGCCAGACCTTCGCGAGCCGCTCGGTCAGGTTTAGCGCGTCCTGCAGCCCGCCATTCAGACCCATACCGCCGAGTGGATTGTTAATATGCGCGGCATCGCCGGCGAGAAATGCGCGGCCCCCGCGATATTCGGCAGCGATGCGCGCTGATACGCGATAGATCGCACGCACCAGGATGGGATAGTCGCCATCGCGCGGCGCAATGTTCTGCAAAGCCTTCTGAAGGTAGGTGTCGGTGACCGCATCTTCGGCCTGAACCGAGGTATCGACGGGCATGACGACCCGCCACATATCTGGAATTTCCAGCAACAGAAACCATTCTTCCGGATCGGCCGTGTAATTGACCGAGCAGATATCCGGTAAATGGGCGCGAAAATCGTATTCGGTCCCGGCGACGATGAAATGCTCCGGATGTGTATGGCCGTCGAACCCGATGCCCAGCGACTTACGCACGACCGATCTGCCGCCATCGGCGGCGATCAGCCAGTCGCCTTCGATCTCCACCGGACCGTCGGGACCGTCGCAGATCACGGTTACATCGTCATCCGACTGGCGCATGCCGGTAATCCGGTGCCGGAACAGTATTTCGGCGCTGTCGGCGGCACCCAGTTTTTTGTAAAGCCAATCGACCAGCTTGAACTGTTCGCATTGCAGCCGATATGGATATTTGGTGTCGTTGGCGAGTACCGAGAGATCGAACTCGGCGATACGGCCTCGCTGGCGATCGCGGAACTGCCAAACAGGGCATTTGAGACCGTGATCGACCAGCGCACCGGTGATGCCCGATTCCTCGAACAAATCAAGTGTCGGCGGATGAAAGGTGGACGCTCGGTAGTCAAGCTGAACGCCTTCTTCCGCCTCCAGGACGGTGACCGGAATGCCCTGTAACGTCAGCAACCAGGCAGCAGTCGATCCGACCGGGCCGCCGCCCGCGATGATGACGCGATCATGTTTCGGCATGTTGACTTCCTGTATTCCAAGAGTGTTTGTAGCCGAGCGAACAATCGGGTCAAGGACCGCCCGCAAGTTTGCGTCATGGCCAGTGTTTAAAAGCCCGGGAGAATATAATGGCTGCGATGAAGCCGAGCGAACGCACACCTTTTTCGGCGATCGACGATCGCCCGCCCCTGAAACTGCCGGATGGCGGCCGCATGATCCTGTGGCCGCTGATGTCGCTGGAGGTATGGGATATCGACCGCGCGATGGCGCGCACCGTCCTGCCGCCGCCGCAACATCAGCCGATGCTGCCGGATGTGCCGAACTGGTCGTGGCACGAATACGGCATGCGTGTGGGGTTCTGGCGGTTGCGGCGCCTGTTCGACGAAATGGGCATCAAGGCAACGGTGACCATGAACGGCCGCGCCTGCATCGAATATCCACGGGTTGTTGAAGCCTGCCTGGAATCGGGCTGGGAGGCCAATGCCCACGCGTACGAACAAATCCCGATGCACAAGGTCGACGACCAGCGGGAAAATATCCGCAAAACCATCGAGGCGATCGAGGCCGCGGCGGGTTATCGGCCGCGCGGCTGGTTCGGACCCGGGCTGACCGAAACGTTCGAGACGCTCGATTATCTGGCGGAAGCCGGGTTCGAGTATATCGGAGACTGGGCGTTCGACGATCAGCCGGTGCCGCTAAAGACCGAACACGGCGATATCGTCTCGCTGCCCTACAATTTCGAGATTCACGACATCGTCGTCTCGCTGATCCAGAATCATGAATCGCATGTCTACAAGCAGCGCGCGATCGACTATTTCGACACGATATATGCCGAAAGCGCGGAATCTGTGCGCGTGATGTCGTTCGCCGTGCATCCGTATATTTCGGGTTCGCCGCATCGAATTCGGTATGTGCGTGAATTGCTCGAATACATGCTCGACAAGCCGGGCGTAGTGGTAATGACCGGCGATCAAATCCTCGACTGGTATCGGACCCAGACCGCGTAGATCCTTCTGACCGCTTAAATCTTAGCGCAGTCGGGACAATCCCTGGCTGCCGATAAGAAGACTGCCAATCGGTCCGATAGGGGCGAACGACGCGACGGCACCGGTCTTTTTCAGGCGGCCGACAAATCCCGCACGATCGGAGGCAACAACCCATGCCTTGTCGTACCTCGTCGCCCGGACAAACGCGCCCCCGGCGGCGTGCACGACGCCGGTAATTTCACCGGCGGTTTTGTGCGGGGAAAACACGGTTATCACCATTCCGGAACCGGCCGGGGGCAATCGCTGATCGACCAAAAAAGTGCGGAGTATGATCATTCAGCAGATGACTGAACTGGCAAAAACGTTTTGGACGACAGAGCGGATAGATGACGCCTTCGCGTCCTATAGATTTGCGGTGTTTTTATCGAGTATTGTGGCCGACATCCGTCAAAAATGAACGACAAACTTCGCTTTTGTGTTAACGAATCCGAATTTGTTTAGGCCGGCTACCAGAGATGGCTGAACTGAGTTGCCACGACGTCCTCAAACCCCGGGTCACCGGTCATCAGCCCCATGTCGCGAGAGAACGCATTCATGCCGGTGACGAACTCGGGTGAAATCGCGGCGTCGTAATAGGGCAGATCGCGTTCGACGACCTGGGCGATCAGCGCGGTTTCCGCCTCCGGAAAACTTTTTCGTCCAACCTCTGTCGCGAGGCTGATATCCGCCTTGATCGCTTTCTGAACGCTGACGATGGCGCGGACGGCGGCGGCCACTGTATCGGGATCATCGTCGATCAGTTTCTGGGTGGTCGCGAAAACCGGCTGGGTATAGTTGAACGAAGCTGCCGGTCCTACACCGCGGCGGGGATCCAGCACCACCGTACCGACGCCGCGCGTCACCGCAATCTCGGCACCCATGCCGTTCGCCCAGAACGCATCGATCCGGCCGTCTTCAAGCGCCTTTGCCGCCGTCACGCCAAACGACACGCCCGGTGCGATCGTGCCGGGGACCGGTGCGATATTCACGTCCTTGTCGACATCCAGACCCGCTTCGGTCAGCAGCCGCCGGAGCCCCAGATCAACCCAGGGCGCCGCACCTATATTCAGGCCCTTGAGCGCGTCGGTATCGCCCAGCGCGATATTCAGATCGGTCTTTGCGACCAGGAACCAGTACATGCCCTGTGACAGCGCGCAGACCAGTTTCGCCCCCTCCCATTCGGGGAACGCGGCGAGGGTCGAATGCGCCGAGCCGCCGACGAAATCCACCTTACCGTCGCGCAACGCCTTATTGGCATCGTCAACCGGGAAGATCAGCTCGTAGGTCATGTCGAGCCCTTCCTTTTCGAAGAAGCCCAGCTCGACCGCGGCCGGTGCGGGAAAATAGGAATTCGAGATCAAATCGGGAACGGCGATTTTCATGATTTTCTTCCTTCTAGATGGTCCGCTGATCAGTCCTGGCTAAAATCCAGGCCACGCTGCACGCCCGGACGGGCGCCTATTTCGGCATACCAGCGGTCGATATTCGGACACCCTTCGGTAAACTGGGGCGTCATCTCCTTAGCACGGCAAACGACCGGAAAGAACGCGAAATCGGCAATCGTCACTTCATCGGCGGCCGCGTATTTGCGGTCCGCCATCAATCCGTCCCAGTATTTCAGATAGTCGTTGAACCGGTGGCCGAATTCGTCGATCGACGGCTGATGCGGATCGTTCATTCGGCCGATCGTGAGCACCGCCATCAGAACGCCGGTCATGTCAGTCGCGATGCTCATGACGTCACGCCAGAATATCATGTCCATCGAAAGATGGTCGGGCATGAACTTGCCCGATTTGCCGGCGAGATAGGTCAGGATCGCCATCGATTGCGACAGGGTGAACGGCTTGCCATCCGGTCCGTCGGGATCGACAATCGTCGGAAGCAGGCCCATCGGGTTGATTTTAAGGTACTCAGGCTGCTTCTGTTCGCGTTTCGCCATGTTCACGGCGTGCAGGGTGTAATCGAGGCCGATTTCTTCCAGCATAATTTTCGCGCGCAACCCATTTGACGTCGGCGCCGCATACAAATCGATCATTTTATTCTCCCGAAAGGCCCCGAAAGGCGATGTCCCGTCAGAGGCCTGCTTAGCATGTTTCCAGCCGATCGGCGACGGCTGTGGCTAGTCGGCGACGGCAGATGCTCCTTCAAGTTCTTCCTGCGACCCAAGCCAGTTTGCCTCTGCCTCGTCAAGCTGACGCGATATCCAGCCGAGATCTCTCTGCAAATCGACCAGCTTGCTGCTGTCGCCGTCATACAGCGTGGGATCGGCCATCTTTCGTTGTATCTCCGCCTTCTCAGCCTGAAACTTTGCGACGTTTTTCTCTATCCGCTGTATCTGTTTGCGCAATGGCGCAAGTGTCTGGCGCTTCTCCGCGGCCTGCTTGCGTTGTTCGCGGCGATCGACCGCGGGTACGTCGGACGGCACTTCCTGCAATGCCTCCGGCGCCGCATCGGGCGCGGTATCTGCGACAGATTCTTTTTTCTTCGACGCTTTCTTGGCACCGGCCAGCAAGAGTTGACGGTAGGTGTCCATATCGCCGTCATAACCGGACACCCTGCCGTTAGCGACCAGCCAGAACCGATCTGCCGTCAGCTCGATCACATGCGGGTCATGACTGACGATGACGACCGCTCCGGCAAAAGAGTTGATCGCCTGGATCAGTGCCTGCCTGGAATCGACATCGAGATGGTTGGTCGGCTCATCGAGCAGTAGAATATGCGGCTTTTCGCACGTCATCAGGGCGAACAGGAGGCGCGCTTTTTCACCGCCCGACAGATTTGCGACCTTTGTGTCCGCCCGCTGCTGACTGAATCCGAACCGGCCGAGCTGATTGCGCAACTGTTCATCCCGGTCGTCGGGGCGTTTTCGCGACAACTCGATCACTGGCGTCGCGTTCATGTCGAGTTCTTCGGTCTGATGCTGCGCGAAATAGCCGACACGCAGTTTGGGCGCCGCAGTGACCATGCCGGACATTTCCTTGAGCCGTCCGGCCAGCAGGCGCATCAATGTCGATTTGCCGTTGCCGTTGGCGCCAAGCAATGCAACCCGGTCGTCCTCATCCAGGCGCAGGGACAGGTCGCTGAGCACCGGCGAGCCGTCATAGCCGACCGATGCGTTCAAAACGCTGAATAGCGGCGGCGAAAGCGGCGGGACCGGATCGGGGAAATCGAACGTAACCCGCGCCCCATCGCTGTATTCGGGTATGGGTTCCATCCGCTCGAGCATCTTGATCCGCGATTGGGCCTGACGCGCCTTGGTCGCCTTGTAGCGGAACCGGTCGACGAATTTCTGGATATGGGCACGCTGGATATCCTGTTTCGCCCGTGCGCGTTCGTTCTGATCGAGACGCATCCGCCGCGTGGCCTCGAACCGGTCGTAGCCGCCCTGATAGAGCGTCAGTTTGCCGCCTTCGAGATGCAGGATTTCCCGGGCGACCCGGTTCAACAACCCGCGATCGTGGCTGACGATCAAAATCGTGCCGTCATAGCCGCGGAGATAGTCCTCCAGCCAGAGCGCCGCTTCGAGATCGAGATGGTTCGTCGGCTCATCAAGCAACAACAATTCGGGCTGAGTGAACAGCAACGACGCCAGCATCACGCGCATCCGCCAGCCGCCGGAAAATTCGCCCAGCGAACGTTGCTGGGCGGCTTCATCGAACCCGAGACCGGCCAGAATGCGGGCCGCGCGCGCCGGCGCGCTATGGGCCTCTTTCTCGGCTAGGCGTTCGTAGATATACGAAATCCGGTCGGGGTCGGTCGCGGTCTCGGCTTCCGCCGTCAATTCGCTCAGTTCGGCATCAGCCGCCAGCACTGCCTCGACCAGCGTTCCCTGCCCTTCGGGCGCTTCCTGGCTGGTGATGCCAATGCGCCAGCGTGGGGGAACCGAAATAGATCCCTCATCCACCTCAATCTGGTGGGTAATCAGGCGCAGCAGCGTTGTCTTGCCGGTGCCATTTCGCCCGACCAGCCCAACACAATGGCCGGCCGGAATCGATGCCGACGTCTCATCTAGCAAGACCCGGGGGCCGATCCGGTAGGTGAGATTTTCGATCTGCAACATGGCGCGCGGTTTGACATGCCGCGGCGAGGATTACAACGCCGTTTTTGGGTTCGGGCGGCTCACCGGATCAGAGTACCTGCGACCGGGTTATGGCTGCCACTCCGACCGTACACTGGGGCCCAAATGCGCCAGATCCTGGTCGGTCTTGTAACCCGCCGCGCGGATACCGTAGGCGACGAGCTCTTCGTCTTCTTCCTCGGTCGCGCCCGTCACGCCGACAGCGCCGAGAATATTGCCGTCATCGTCACGGATCAGCTCGCCGCCACCGACCATGAACATCTTGTGGTCGACGAAATTCTGGACCTGAGCGACGAATTCCGGGCCCATTTTCTGCCGTTCGCGGACGAAAGCCGATGAACGTCCAAGCGCGAGCGAGGCGATGGCCTTCCCCTGGGCCATCTCGATCCGCGCCTGCGAGCAGCCGTCTTCCCGCTGCGCCGAGGTGATCTTGGCGCCGATGTCGGTCACGACGACGCAAAGCGGCCGCAGATTCATCTCACGCCCCTTTTTCAGGATCGCGACAATTATTTCGTTGGATTTATCGAGTGTCAGCATGGTTCCTCACGTTGAATTGCCAGGGCGTTGTCAGGGCATAGGCGGGGCATTGTCAGGCGGTTTCGGCCGTCTTGAGGCCCAGATCCTCGACCATCCGGTCACGCATGACAAACTTCTGCACCTTGCCGGTCACGGTCATTGGGAATTCATCGACGAAGCGGATGTAACGCGGCACCTTCTGATAGGCGATCTGGCCGTCGCAGAACGCGATGATGTCCTCCGGTTCCGCCGTCTCCCCCTCGGCAAGCTTTATCCAGGCGCAGAGCTCTTCGCCGTATTTGTCGTCGGGCACGCCGAAAATCTGCACGTCGGCGATCTTCGGATGGCGGTACAGAAATTCCTCTATCTCACGCGGATAAAGGTTTTCGCCGCCGCGGATAACCATGTCCTTGATGCGCCCGACGATGTTGAAATAGCCGGCGTCGTCCAGCGTCGCGAGATCGCCGGTATGCATCCACCCGCCGGCATCGATCGCTTCCGCCGTGCGTTCGGGATCCGCCCAGTAGCCGCGCATGACGGAATAGCCCCTGGTGCAAAATTCTCCGGTTTGACCGGTCGCGACAATCCGTCCCTCGTCATCGACGATCTTGACCTCCAGATGGGGCTGGATACGGCCGACCGTCGACACCCGCCGGTCGACCGGATCGTCGACCGACGTCTGGGTCGATACCGGGCTGGTTTCGGTCATGCCATAGGCGATAGTGACCTCTTCCATGTGCATTTGTTCGATGACCTGTTTCATCACCTCGGTCGGACAGGGCGATCCCGCCATGATACCGGTGCGCAAACTCGACAAATCGAAAGTCGCGAAGTCCGGGTGCTGGAGCTGGGCGATGAACATCGTCGGCACGCCATAGAGCGACGTGCATTTCTCGGCGGCGACGGTTTCCAGCGTCGCCAGCGGATCGAAGCCTTCACCGGGATAGACCATAGCCGCGCCATGGGTCACGCAGGCCAGATTGCCCATCACCATGCCGAAGCAGTGATACAGCGGCACCGGAATACAGATTCGGTCGTCTTCGCCGAGCGCCAGGGCGCGGCCGACAAAGAAACCATTATTGAGAATGTTGTGATGGGTCAGCGTCGCGCCCTTGGGCGCGCCGGTGGTGCCGCTGGTGAACTGGATGTTGATCGGATCGTCGAATTGCAGGCGCGGCGCGAGGGCGTCGACCGCCGCCTGCCCAACGACGCGGCCGCGTTCGAGAATGTCGTCAAAGGCAAACGTGCCGGGCACGTCGCCGCCACCGATCAGGATTACGTGGCGCAGATCTGGCAGCCGGGCGGCTTTCAGGTCTCCGGGGGCGGAGGTATCGATCTCCGGCGCGAGGTTCCGGATCATGCCGAGATAGTCGCTGGTCTTGAACGAGACCGCCGTCACCAACGCGGCGCAACCGGCCTTTTTGAGCGCGTAGTCGAGCTCGGCCAGCCGGTAGGCCGGGTTGATGTTGACCAGGATCAGCCCGGCCTTCGCGGTGGCGAACTGGGTGACCGTCCATTCGGCGCAATTGGGCGCCCAGATGCCGATGCGGCTGCCTGTTTCCAATCCAAGATCGAACAGCCCGGCAGCAAAATTGTCGACCCGCTCTTTCAGATCCGACCATGACCAGCGGATATCCCGGCCGCGCACCACCAGCGCATCGCGGGCGCCCCAGCGCATCGCCGCCGCGTCGAACGCCGCGCCGATGGTCGACCCGATCAGCGGCACATCGGACGTGCCGCTGGCATAGCTCTGGGTGAATCCGGTCATGCGATCTTCCTCCCGGTGGCCGGTGCTTAAGCGCCGTTTTTTAACTGTAGCGGAAATAGAAGACGACGTAAGCGGGTTGTTGGGATCTGAAAAATTGTCGGCTCGAATGCAGTCGGGGGCGGTCTTCTTTCGACTGAAAAGCGGCTCGCCACTTATCGCGGCAGATATTTCTGCTTCTAGCCATTATCGGACTCTCCGGTGACTGAAGCAGGTTTCTGCTTTCCGACCAAAGCAGACATGCCGCTTTGTCACACGTTACTCCCAGATTGACCCAGCAGAGAAATACACCCCCGATAGACTCATTCCCCTCTCGCGCGTAGGCTACCGATGATAGTGCGTGTCAGGGAAGCGTCGTGGAAAAAGAACGTGTCCCGAGGAGGCTATCCACGCCGGTTCGCAAGGCATCTGGAGAATTCTGGTTTGATCTGAAATAGAACGCGACGGGACAATGTACATGGAAGTGGGATTTGGCGTTCGGGGACAGTTCAACAATAATCAAAATCTGGCTGGTGAGAGCGGCGAGCCCACAGCTGGGCGGCTCAGCGATCTGGACGAATCCCGGGCATTCGGCGAAAGCTGGACATGCACGCGTGCCTTGAACGCGAGCTTAACGCTTCGCCATAGTGATGGAACGACCGAAGAATTCACCGATTTATGCAGTTCTTTTGGGGCCGTAAATTTCGGCCATTGTAATGAAGACATTCGTCTTCCAGCCCACCCGAGCGTCGATTTGGTCGCCGGAATCTACCCGCCTGAAGCCGAGAGATTTGCTGAGTGGCTGACTGACACCCTCGGTGTAAGCGGCTTCAAGGTCCTTTTTCAAATAGGGGGCAGTTTCGCCGTAAGCACGGCGCTGGCGCTGGCTCAGCGCCGCCGCCCGGGCAAAATTCTCGCAATCGAAGGCGGGTTTCACGGCCTCGGCCTCGATGCGCTCAGCGCGACCACGGCACAGCGCGCTTTTGCCCTGCAGGAAACGCCGCTCCGGCAATCTCTGGATTCGTTCGTCAGTGTGCTGGCGCCCGGTGAGACGAATATTGATTGGTCCGGCATTTCTTGCCTCATATTCGAGCCCATTCAAGGCGCCGGGGGATATGTGCAGCTTGAGCCCACTTGGCTTCAAGCCATATGCGAACAAGCCAAAAATGCCGACGTCACAATTATCGCCGATGAAATTCAGTGTGGGTATTACCGTTTCGGCCATTTTAGTGTCGCTCGGGAGTGGGGGCTGAACCCAGATATCCTGTTGTTCAGCAAGACGATGACCAACGGGCTTTTTCCATTTTCTGCGGTCGTCTACAACGAGGCGCTCGAAGAAAGTGTCGGTAACGGCGTGATTCTCGCCCATACCTTTCAGACCTCCGCGCTGGGCTGTTATGCCGCGTGCGCGGTCGCCGATTATATTGATTCCCACGATGTGAAAGCCGATTGCCGCCGCGTTGCCACGCCTCTCGCCGAGGCTGCCGCCCGCATAGCGAACTCAGACCGAGCTCAGGACATATATCAGCTTGGCCCCAGCCTATCGTTTCGCCCGGACATAAACGCCGGCGACCTCGTCAAAGCGTGTTTTGCCGACCGGGTCATCATTCTTGGGGGGGGCATAGAAGGCGAACGCATCCGGATCGCACCGCCGCTGACCATTGAAACCACAGCCCTACGGCAAGCGTTGGAGATCCTGTTATCAAGGCTGGACGCCTAGGAGCGGTAACGGGTGTGATCATTTCTTGTGCAATGTGACCCGCTGGGACCATTGAGATGTTAGCACCGATCCCGGCGATTGAGGCACTGATCACCGCCGCCCTTTATTTAGCGACCTACCTGTCATTCGTTCGCCTACTGAGACATCCTAGAAATTGGTATCTTCCTACCTTGCCGTCAATTTTGGCGACAGCAGGTCTCGCAATTGTCACGGTGGCGCAGGTGTCGTTGTCGTCCCAGGGCCTCGATCTAACGGCAATGATAGTGTCGGCGGGTTTCATCGCGGGGCTGTTCAGTGTCATTGCCGCGCCTGCAGTCGTCTTTCGGCCAGGGGGCCCACGGCCCGCTGCTGAGTTCCTGGCTAAACACGGTGTATATGCCGGTCTGTGGATGATTCCGCCGGCGGTCGTCGCTGGTTACGCGTTACCGGACGTCAGGCTGTATGGATTGTTGGTGGCCGCGATGACAATCGAACTAACATGGTTTCTGCGGCACAGGCGCACAGGTGAACGGCGATCCTATCTCCTTGGTGATCAAGATCTATTGGTTCTGAAGGCACAGGCGAAAGGAAACATTGAGCGTTTTGCGAAACAACATGGTATCGCAGAGTTGGACCGGTCTGACGATGGCGTTGTATGGAATGGGTGCAGCAAAAAAACGCTTCCTTGCCCCTTCAACCTCTACACCAACCGCCTCGGTCTCAACACGCCCCCCTGTTGCCGCGCGCACATGAAAGACCTTAGCTATTTCGTCTCTTCCTGTCTGAGAGAAATGGGGGCCGTTCACTGGTTGGAGGGCGGTAGTCTCCTGGGCGCTGTACGGGAAAACGGTAATCTTTTGGCATGGGAGGATGACGTTGATCTCTCCGTCATGCTGGATAACAGGACGACATGGGCTTTGCTTGCGAAGGGGCTTGCCGATCGCGGCCGGCGGGAGGGGTACTATGTCGATCCCTTTGAAAATAAGGGCTTCATTGCGATATCTTACGATCCGCCAGGCCGTTGGCCTTTCCGATGGGAACGAAACAGAATGCGAGGTGAAATCCGCCTCGACCTCGTGGTTTATCGGAACGCAGTGAGTCAGGGTCTGCCGGTGCTCGAGAGAAGACTCCCAAAGGGGGCTATGCCGTTGACAGAGAATGGATATTACGGTGTACCGAGAGAGGTCGTATTGCCGACCTCGACTGTTCATTTTCTTGGTGACGACTTCGCCTGCCCGAAGCAACCCAACGCATATCTGCACATTCTTTATGGAAATTTCGAAGAAATCGAGCTCACCTACATTGATACCGCCGCCGCTGAAACCCGGCGTTTGATTGAATAGCTCGCCTGCCGACATGATACGCCGTGGCGGATAAAATCGCGCAATAGTTGGTATCCTCACCCGGTACCTGGTGTCGCCGGTTAGCACAAAGCTGAAACTCCGCACACCACGTACGATGTCTCCTTTAGCCTGAAAGCAGACATCGGCGCTATAGGTGAGCATGTCCGCTCCGGGTCAGAAGCGGACGATTACTAACCCCTGTCCGGATGACCGCTAGCGGCCGCTAAGCGGACATTCCCCTATAGCTTCAGCAACCGCCGCACATTCCCGTTCAGAATCTTTTCCCGGTCTTCACGGCACAGCGAAATCTGTTCCGCCCAGTCGGCGCCGGGCTGGTTTTCGACGAACGGATAATCGACCGAGAACATGATGCGGTCGACGCCCATTTCCTGGACCGTACACAGCAGCGCCGGGTTGGAGAAATTGCCGCTGGTGGTGACGTGGAAATGAGCTTCGAAGATTTCGCGGAACGAGCGGGTCTGCGTGTTTTCGACGCGCGACAGCGCCTGGTTCACCCGCCACAGCAGGAACGGCAGCGTCTCGCCCATATGGCCGAGGATCATCTGCAACCGCGGATGGGCGTCGAACACGCCGGACAGGACCATGCGGATCGCCTGGGTTGCAGTTTCCACCGTGTAACCCCAGCCTGCCGTCGCCAGCGCCGGAAAATCCTCGATGTAATCGGCGTAATAGACCTCGACCACTTTCGGGTGCGGATAGCCGGGGTGAAGATAGATCGGTACGTCGAGCGCCTCGGCGCGGGCGTAGATCGGCCAGTATTCCTTACCGTCGCAGAACTTGCCGTTGGTCAGCCCGTGGATCATCGCGCCCTTGAACCCGAGATCCTTCACGCAGCGTTCAAGTTCGTCGGCGGCGGCTTCGGGATTGGCGGTGGCGAGGGCGGCAAACGCTGCAAACCGGTCAGGGTTTGCCTGAACCGCCGCGTGCAGGTTGTCGTTGGCCTGGCTTGCAATCCCGGGGCCTGACTCGGCGTCGAGCCGCTGGGCCGACGGCGCGCCGTGGCTGAGCACCTGAATGTCGATACCCGATTCGTCCATTTCCTTCAGACGCAATTCGGCGACGTCGTAGAGCCGGTCGATCAGGTCACCGCGCCGGGTTGCGTTGCGACCCTCATAGGTATCGGTAACCACCGTGTCCCAGTAATGTTCTTCAAGCGCGATGATTTCGATTCCAGATTTTGTGGTCATTGATTTTTCCCCGATTTGGCACCGTCGATGACGGACATTTATTTCCGGCATGATAGCAGGTCGCGGCTCTCGACGGCATGCCGGTATCGCCGCTAAAGTCGGGCTCAACAAGAATGCAGGGGAAACGACAATGACCGGAATCGGGCGCATCGACGTGCATCACCACGTCCTGCCGGAATTCTATATCGAGGCGCAGCGCGGCGCCGGCATCACGGGATCAGCCTATCGCGGCTTCCCCGAATGGTCACCGGAACACAGCCTGTCGGTGATGGAGACGGAAAAGATCGCGACGTCCATTCTGTCCTTCACGTCCCCTGGCATCTGGTTCGGCGACATCGAACAGACCAAGGCTCTGGCGCGGCAATGCAACGACTTCCTGGCCGGTCTGGCGGTGGATCATCCCGGTCGGTTCGGCGGATTCGCGTTTCTACCGCTGCCCGATATCGACGCCGCGCTGGCAGAAACCGCTCGCGTGCTGGATGACCTGAAACTCGACGGCATCACGCTGCTGACCAGCGTCGACGACAAATATATCGGCCATCCGGATTTCGAGCCGCTTTATGCCGAGCTCAACCGGCGCAAGGCCGTGGTGTTCATCCATCCCTGCTATCCACCGGGCACGGAGGCCGACGGCTGGAGCATCCCACGCATGCTGATCGATTATCCGTTCGAGACAACGCGGGTCGCGGTAAACCTAATCTTCAACGGCGTGATGGAACGCTATCCCGGCATAAAATTTATCCTGTCCCATTCAGGCGGCACGCTGCCGTTCCTCGCCCATCGGGTGGCAATCTTCGATAAATCGACGCCGTTCCAGGACAATTATCCGGACGGCGCGCTTGCCTATGTGGAACGTTTCTGGTTCGACACTGCACTGTCGGGCGATGCCGTGCCGCTGGCCGGCCTGACGGGGGTTGCCGATCCGTCGCGCATCCTGTTCGGCACCGACTATCCGTATATCTCGCCGAACGTGGTGACGGCGGAAACCGACGGGTTCGACGCCTGGGACGGGTTCACCGAAACCCAGCGCGCCGGCGTAAACCGCGGCAACGCAGAAGTCCTGTTTCCGCGGTTCGGCTGACCGGCTATTCGGCGGCGACGAGAACGCTTTGGCGGGCCTCTATAGGCCGAATAAACATTGACGCCGCGAAGGACCGCAATTTGCCGACCTCCGAGAAATCGGGACGGATCGACAATTGGTTCCAGAATGGCGATCCGTCTTTCCGGTAGTTCAGCAATTCCGCTTCGATCGGCACCATACGATCCAGCGAATACTGGATCCTGGCGGCCTCGGAAACATTCGTATCCGGGCCCTGCATCAGCCGGCAGTTGCGCCCTAGCACGTCTTCTCTCGTATATCCGGTCTGCCGTTCGAATTCCTGAGTCACATACACCACAGGGTTGTTCGGGCGGTTGGGGTCGGTGATCACGCATGGTTGGAGACATTCCTCCGGGGTAATGGTCGCCAAGGCCTCGTCCAACGAATTGATATACTTCATAAAACCTCCTGTCTTGTTTCGGATGCCACACGATAGGAAGTACTTGGTTAATCAAAGGTTAACGACAATTACACGTTGAAACACGGTTGAGGCAGGGCGATAAATATTTTTTTCCGCAGGCAGCGGCGCCGGATTGGACACTCGACGCCGCCGCCCATACCATCCCGGCAAAACATAATCCGGGAACAGGCGAATGACCGACACGATCCGCAGCACAGCCGACGGCGACATCGTCACCATCACCATCGACCGGCCCGATAACGGCAACCGGGTCACCAACGACATGGCGGCAGCCCTTGGCGCCGCCATCGACGCGGCGGGCGGTGCGGGTGCCAAGCTGATTGTGTTGCGCGGCGCGGGAGAGGTGTTTTGCCTTGGCCGCGACATGCCGCCCGGGTCCGAAGGCGGGAATGCGATGGATATCCGCGCCGGCAATACCGAGCCGGCGCTGGAACTGTTCGCCAAGTTCCAGCGCTGCCCATCGACCATTATCGGAATCGTCCAGGGCAAGGCGGTCGGCATGGGCTGCGCGATGGCAGCGTTATGCGACATCACGCTTGCCGCCGACGATGCGCAGTTTCAGGTGCCGGAAATGCACCGGGACCTGCCGCCCACGCTGGTTATGTGGGCGCTGGCCGACCGGATTCCGCGCAAGGCGGCGGCGCATTTGGTCTATTCGCGCGATCCGATCGATGCGGCAATGGCGCTGTCGCTGGGACTGGTCAGCCGCGTGGCGCCCGCGGCCGAGCTGCAGGCGGAAACCGATGCGCTGATCGCAAAACTGTCGGAAAATTCTATCCCAGCGCTGAACGCGGTAAAGAGCTATATGCGCTCGGCTCCGGAGATGGACCGTCAGGGCGCCGCCGATTTCGCCAGCAATTTGCTCGCCAACGTGCTGGCGTCGCGCTAAGCGATTGCCGTCGGGCTGGAATCGAAACCGTCTTCCACCGCAACATCGTAATCATAGAACGCGGCCGCCTGGCCCGGTGTGCTGTCGGCGCCAAAACGGCTGTTATAGGCGATACGCAGATCGCGTTTGAGCCGGGCGAAGGGCGATGTCAGGTGATTCTGCTTTGCCCGGAAGCGCGAGCCGAGCTGCGCCCGGGTGGTTCGCGGTTTACGGAGCCGCTCATAATTCTGCAGCGCCGCCGTCAGATCGTCTTGCGATCGGGCAATTGCTTCGGCGAGGATGCATGAATCCTCGACCGCCATGCACGCCCCCTGACCGAGATAGGGCAGCATCGGATGAGCTGAATCGCCGAGCAGCGTCGCCCGCCCCACGGTCCAGCTGTCCAGCGGGTCGCGGTCGTAGAGCGCCCATTTGTAATATCGGTCGCTCGATTCGAACAGTTTCAGCAGATTCCGGTTCCAGCCGGCATAGGTTTCGGCGAGCTCCGCACTGTCGCACTCATGGGTCCAGGATTCGTCCGTCCAGCCATCGCTGTCGAAATGGGCAACGAAATTAACAAGTTCGCCACGCCGCACCGGATAGTGCACGACATGACCGTGTGGGCCCCACCAGGCGGTCATTTCGAGACCGTATGACGGATCGGCCAAGGCCTCGCGCGGCACCAGCCCGCGCCAGCAAATACATCCGGTAAAACGCGGTTCGATCGGCCCGAACAGGCTATCGCGCACCACCGAATGAATGCCGTCGGCCCCGATGACGACATCGGCCTCTACCGAGTTTCCGTCCGCGAAGTGAGCCACCGCGCCATTGTCATGGCTCTCCACGTCCCGGCATGAGGCGCCAAGACGGATCATGCCGTCAGGCAATGCGCCGGACAGAGTGTCGAGCAGATCGGCGCGATGGATTGTCAGAAATTCGGCCCCGTAGCGCGCGGCAACATCACCCGACCGCTTGGTGCGGGCGATCACGCGGCCACTGCGAAAGCTGCGAATGACCTGATCCTTGGTCTGGAACCCGACCGCAACCACGGCGTCCTCTATCCCCAGATGGCGAAACGCCTTCAGCGCATTGGGACTGAGATTGAGTCCGGCGCCGATCTCGGTGAGCTCCGGCGCCTTTTCATAAACCGCAACGTCGATCCCGCGCCGGTGCAGCGCCAGTGCCGCTGCCGCGCCACCGAGGCCGCCACCGACAATGACGACTTTTGGAGAGCGCGCCATCTCGTATCCCCGGGGTTAGGGCAGCGGGCTCAAATCATTGGCCTTTACGGCGCGTTCATAGACCGGGATGTCGATGATCGGCGGCGGGCTGCCAGCTTGACCGAACATGTCGGCGATCCAGCCGCGGTGGTAACTGCCATGGGTCACCAGATGGGTCAGGCACATGGCGCGTGACAGCGACCCCGTGTTGCCGCCGATCAGCTCATAGTCAACGACTTCTTCCAGATCCGCATCGCCAAGCCCTTCGAAATAGTCGAGCAACGTCTTGTCCATTGCCTCGCGGGCCTGCCACAGATCGTTGAGGTCTTCATGCTGAACGGCACGCAGCTCGACGATGCCATGCGGGCGTTTTTCCATATGCGCGAGCCACATCATATCGACCGACAGCAGATGGTTCAGGCTTACGTGAATGGATTGAAGCAGCGTCTTGCGTTGCTTTGTGACCTCTTCGGGCGGCAAATCCCGCACCTTTACGTAAAGCTCGGAATTGGCCCAGCTATTGTATTCCAGCAAGCTGCGCAGATAGGGTCGGGCGTCCATAGTAGGGTTCCTCCGGTCAGGCGTTCGCGGGCAATCATAGCGGCTACGCACGCGGTGCGGGAATCATATATAAGAGACACATGATCCATCTGCGTATACGCGTCTGATGTCGCGTTTTCTGCCCTCCGTCGCACCGGATATCCGTGCCGGCCATGCCGCCGATCTGAAAGCAATCGGCGTCGTGATGCCGTATTTGTGGCCGCGGGACGAACCTGCCATGCGGCTGCGTGTGATCCTGTCGGTCGGCGTGCTGATCCTGACAGCCATTATGAACGCGCTGCTGCCGGTCCTGTTCAGCATCGCCATCGACCGGCTGACGCCGTCGGGGACATCCCTGCTGGTGGTCGCGCCGGTTGCTCTGTTGCTGGGGTACGGCTTCATTTTCTGGTTTTCGCGCTCGCTGAACGAGTTGCGCTGGATCCTGTTCGGTCCGCTCGAACAGCGCGTACGCCGCCGCCTCGGCCTCGCCGTTTTCGACCATCTGCACACGCTGTCGCTTCGCTATCACCTGTCGCGGCGCACCGGCACGCTCAGCCGGGTCCAGGAAAGAGGCCTCGAAGCGACCGCTGAGCTGCTGTTCAATCTCGTCTTCGTCATCGCGCCGCTGATCACGGAAATTGTGATCATTACCGCTGTGGTATTGGTAAGGTTCGAAGCCCATTTCGCCGTGATCATGGGGGTAACCCTGTCGCTGTTCCTTTCGGCGGTCGTGTTCGGATCGGAAATGCTGCGCCGTTACCAGCGCCCTGCGGTCATCAAGGCGGCGGAGGCTCACGGCCAGGCGATCGACACGCTGCTCAACTACGAAACCGTCAAATATTTCGGTAACGAGCCTTATGTCTCGAACCGCTACGATGTCCAGCTTGGCGAGGCCGAGCGGCTCACCGTACGCTCGTTGATCTTCCGCAGCCTGCTGGGGGTCGCGCAGATGACCGTACTGGCAGTAGGCGCCGGCGCAATCGTGGTTCTGGGCGGGATGGATGTCGCCAGCGGGGCCATGACCGTCGGCGCGTTCGTGCTGATCAACACCTATCTACTGCAACTTGTCCGCCCGCTCGAGAGGCTCGGCAATCTGTATCGCTCGATCAAGCAGGCGCTGATCGACCTCGAACAGATGAGCCAGATATTCGACGAGCAGCCCGAGGTCACCGATGCGCCGGGCGCCGAGCCGCTCTCCGACGGGCCCGGTGCGATTCAATTCGATAACGTGTCCTTCGCCTACGATCCGCGGCGGCAGGTGCTGAAGAATGTCAGCTTCACGGTCGAGCCCGGCCGCAAGGTCGCGCTGGTCGGACCGAGCGGCGGCGGCAAAACGACGATCGGGCGCCTGTTGTTCCGGTTCTACGATCCCGCGGAAGGCAGTATCAGCGTCGATGGCCAGAACATCCGCACCCGGACCCAGGCCTCGGTGCGCGCCGCGATCGGCGTTGTGCCGCAGGACACCGTGCTGTTCAACGAGGCGATCAGCGAGAACATCCAGTTCGGCAAGCCCGGCGCGGCGCAGGAAGAAATCATCGCCGCGGCGGAACTTGCCCAGATATACGATTTTATCAGCAGTTTGCCCGACGGGTTCGACACCGTCGTCGGCGAGCGCGGCCTGAAGCTATCGGGCGGCGAAAAACAACGCGTTGCTATCGCCCGGGCGGTGCTCAAACATCCTCGGATATTCCTGTTCGACGAGGCGACCTCGGCGCTCGACAGCCATACTGAACAGGCGATCCAGGAGAGCCTGACGCAAGTGTCACAGGGCTCGACGACGGTGGTGATCGCCCATCGCCTGTCGACGATCGTCGATGCCGACCAGATCCTGTTTATCGGCGGCGGCGAGGTCCGCGAGCGCGGCTCCCATCAGCAGCTTCTGGCGATGGGCGGTCTATATGCAGCGCTTTGGGATCGCCAGCAGCGCCACTCAAACGGCGATGAGGATGAAGCCAGTGCGGAAGAAAATGGCGCGATCACCGAGATAACGGATGGGAACGAGGATATTTCGATTCCCGCAGAGTGACGACGCTGTCATAAATCCACAAAAATTCTGTGCGATAATTCGTGACGCTGGAACGGTCTTGATGCCGGCCCATCACAAATCCATCGCGACCGTAAAACCAACAACAAGACCGGAGCCGCTTCTATGACCATCGACAGCGGCCCGTCGTCCTCGCCTCAATCGGTGGCGGAGTCCGGCGGCATCGGATTCTTCGAGAAATGGCTGTCTGTCTGGGTGGCCCTGTGCATCGTGGCCGGGGTAACCCTTGGCAATCTTGTCCCCGGCGCATTCCAGTTACTTGCCGGTGTTGAATACGCGTCCGTCAATCTCGTGGTCGGGATCCTTATCTGGGCGATGGTCTATCCGATGATGGTGAATGTCGATTTTTCGAGCATTCGTCATATCGGCGACCGCCCCAAGGGGCTGATTATTACGCTGGTCGTTAACTGGCTGATCAAACCTTTTTCGATGGCCGGCCTCGGGGTTCTTTTTTTCGAAGTGCTGTTCGTCGACTTGGTCGACCCCAAGGATGCCCAGGAATATATCGGCGGGCTGATCCTGCTCGGAGCGGCGCCGTGCACGGCGATGGTGTTCGTGTGGTCCCAACTCACGCGCGGCGATGCGACCTATACGCTGGTGCAGGTTTCGGTGAACGACGTGATCATGATATTCGCCTTCGCGCCGATCGTCGCTCTGCTGCTCGGCGTGACGGATATTGCGGTGCCTTGGGAAACGCTGCTTCTGTCGGTCGGGCTCTACGTGGTTATACCGCTTGTCGCCGGATACCTGACACGCTGGCAACTTGTGCGCCACGCCGGCAATAATGATGGTGGCGATGCGGCGGTCGCACGATTCGTGTCCCGCGTAAAACCATTCTCGGTGATCGGATTGCTGGCGACGGTCGTTCTGCTATTCGGGTTTCAGGGCAACATCATCCTCGATCGGCCGCTGCTGATCGCCCTGATCGCGGCGCCGCTGATCATCCAGTCCTACGGCATATTCTTCATCGCTTATGGCGCGGCCTGGGCCTGGCGGGTACCGTTCAACGTCGCGGCGCCCTGCGCCCTGATAGGCACATCAAATTTTTTCGAACTCGCGGTGGCCGTTGCCATCAGCGTGTTCGGGCTTGATTCCGGCGCCGCCCTTGCGACCGTCGTCGGCGTCCTGGTCGAAGTCCCGGTCATGCTGTCGCTGGTCGCGTTCGCCAACCGGACCCGCGGTCTGTTCCCCGCGGGCTGAACGGCTTCATCAAAGGCTTAAGTTACGGCCTCGCTGCGCCAGCGTGGTCTTTCCTGCTACCTTTCCGGATATCATTTGCCCGGTTCGAAATTATGGATCAACGGTACTTCGCCCGGCAATCCCAGCCGTTCCCAGTCTGCCGCCACTTTGTCGTAAACCTTCTCGCTCAACATCGTGCGCTTGGAAAAATTCGCAAGGTTCTTGTGATCCTTGCACGCGTTGATCAACGCCTTCGAGCCATAGGGCCGGTTTTCCGGCGGATACTGGCTGGGATCGAGCTGGGTGCTCCAGGTGTTGCGCAGCATATCGATATCGTCGATCGGATTGCAGCGGCTGGCCATTGCCCACAGGACCTGATCCATATCGCAGGGATCGACATCCTCATCGACCGCGATAATCCACTTGGTGTAATACGCGCCGCCGGGAACCTGCGCCGCCAGCGCCAGCACCTGGGCCGCGTGGCCGGCATACATCTGTTGCATGCTGACCACCGTCATGCCCCAGCCACCCGCGGCGGCAGGATGGCAATACACGCCCTTGATGCCCGGGATTCCCAGCTTGTCGAAATCGTTCCACACGCGGGCCGACCGGATGATGGCAAAGAACCCGCTTTGTTCGCAGGACGGATAATCCGCCATCAGCGCGTTGGTCATGATCGGTTGCGACCGGTGGTGCATGGCCGTGATCTCGACCAGCGGGGCATCGCCCTCCGGGCGGCCGTAATAGCCGGTAAATTCCCCAAACGGTCCTTCCGACTTCATCGAGCCTGGCTTGAGCACACCTTCAATCACCAGCTCGGCGTTGGCCGGGATCAGCAAATCGGTGGTCTTGCCACGCACGACGGAGACCGCCTGGTCCCGGATGCCGCCGATAAATTCATACTCGGACACATTCTTCGCAAAACCCTGCGAGCCAACCAGCATGAAGATGGGATCGACACCCCAGGCTGCCGCCACTTCGATCGATTCGCCTTTCGCCCAGGCCCGTTCGATATGCAGTCGCGCGTCCTTGCCGGGAGACAGGTACAACCCGGCCTCGCGCTTGCCTTGCTGCATCATCCGATAGGTGCCGACGTTCAGATAACCGCTTTCCGGGTCGCGGGTGATCACGCAATCCGCGGTGCCCGGATAGCGGCCACCATCCAGCGGCCAGTGCATCGGGATCGGCAACAGATCGAGATCGACATCGTCGCCCAGCAGAGTGTTCTCGAAGACCGGCGCTTCCTCGGCTGTCACTTCGCGCGGCGGAATGCGGTTCATCAGCTTGATCTTGACCTTGTTGATCAGATCGGTGGCCGATAATTCGGGCGATTCACCCAGCGTAATCGCTATGCGCTTTAGGCTTGGCCCGGCAAGATTCCAGAGCAGCCGGGCCCCGAGCCCGTCGTCTTCGAACCCAACAGTCTTTTCGAACATCACCGTCGGCGAAGGCTGTTGCTTGGCAAGCAGATAGCCGATCGCGCTCATCTCCTGGTCGCGGCTGACGGGCTCTGAGACGCGCACTAATTCGCCAATCTCGTCCACGGCATCGAGCCATTGACGCAAATCCTGAATCGGTTCGTTTTGTGGACGCGTTGGCGAGTCCGAAATTTTGCCCCCGTCGCTCATGAACAGGAATCTCCTGATTGCTGTGTGTCTTTGGTCCCATTTGCCGAAGCAGGAGGACGCTAGCTGGCCGATAGTGACGTGGCCCCGCCCGATGTGCAACCACGCGGAGACGAAATGATCGCACAACGCCGGGGTCGGGACGCGAATTTCGTGTAAACTGCATTACCGGGATGGGGGCTGGGTTTGACCAAGGTTTCGATGTTGATCGCGGCGCTGATTTTGTCGACCTTGAACTGATGATGGCCACCGACGCGTCGCGCAGCATCGATGCGGAGGAAGCGGAGCTGCAGCGCCGTGGCATCGCCGCCGCCTTTTCGCAGCAAGCAGGTGATCGACGCCATTGCATCCGGCGTGTTGCAGCGGATAGCCGTCGCCTATCTCGATTATTCAAGCCGCGACTGGAACAAGATTGTCATCGATTGGCGCATTATCCGCGACCGCGAGTCCGCC
>Ga0209403_10002029_pt1 | contig 24918 bp, 25 predicted proteins | sample ArcticOcean_MG_C_8_FD_187440 | JGI IMG/M metagenome (GOLD analysis project Ga0209403, IMG submission 187440) | Marine microbial communities from western Arctic Ocean - ArcticOcean_MG_CB11_86 (SPAdes) (version 2) | ecosystem: Environmental > Aquatic > Marine > Oceanic | place: Arctic Ocean... | reverse complement strand
AAACACTATTTTTGTTCTAATTGTGGAATTTATACACATCATAACCCAAGAGCTAATCCAGCTATGACAGGATTTAATCTAGGATGCATAAATGAAATAAATACTTTTGAATTAAAAGATGTTACCGTTAATGATGGTTACAACCATCCGCTTGACCAAAAAAAATAATTAATCCAATGCAATTAGTTAATGAGTGTTGTGAAAAAGTTAAAAAAGATTATTTAAAATTTCTAAAAAAAGAAAAGATTCTAAATAAATCTAATAGTAATAAAATGAACAATTTAAAAAATTTTTATGTACCTATGTCTTTTTGGATTAATAATAAATATAATAAAAAAAAAGATACATTGATACTTGGTTTATCTGGCGGTCAAGGTTCTGGTAAAACTACAACAGGGAGTATTCTGAAAATTATACTTAAAAAATTCTTTAAAAAAAATGTTTTTGTTATTTCTCTTGATGATTTCTATAAAACTTTAAAAGTTAGAAATATATTATCAAAAAATAAACATTTGTTATTTAAAACCAGAGGTGTTCCTGGCACGCATGACATTAATTTAGTAAGAAATTTTTTTAATTAAATAAAAAAAAAAAAATTTAAAAAAATTAAACTACCAAGATTTAATAAATCACAAGATGATAGATTAGAAAAAAAAAAGTGGCATACTGTTAATCAAAAACCTGAAATTATAATTTTTGAGGGGTGGTGCGTTGGAGCAAAACCACAAAACAACTTATCTTTAAAAAAACCAGTCAATGATTTAGAAAAATATGAAGATAAGAATTTAACATGGAGAAAATACGCAAATGAAAAACTTAAAAATGATTATAAAAAAGTTTTTAAAATGATAGATCATTTTATTTTTATAAAAACTCCTAATTTTAAAATAGTCTTTAAGTGGAGATTAGCTCAGGAGATCAAGTTAAAAAATAAAAATTATTACAAAAAAAAAATTATGTCTTATAATAAAATAAAAAGATTTATTATGTTTTACCAAAGAATTACTTTGCAAATGATTAGAGATTTAAGTAAGTCAGCTTCTATTGTTATGATGTTAAATAAAAACCAAAATATAAAAAGAATTTTTTTTAGAGCTTAAAAATGAATTATTTTTATAAAATACTCTTAATTTTATCTTTCGTTTTTTTCACAGAACAATCACAAGCAAATACATTAATGGATTCTCTTAATTCTGCTTATAAAAATAATTCAAAACTTAATGCAGAAAGAGCAAGTATGCGTGCATCTAAAGAGGAAAAAAAAGGAGCTATTAGCGAATTTCTCCCAAGTATAACTGTATCAGGTTATGTTGGTGAGCAAGATAACTCAGCGCCAGGAAATAGTTCAAATTTTAAGCCATCAGAACACTCCGTTACCGTTGAACAAAAAATCTTCCAAGGATTTGCTGGTGTAGCAAATTTAAAAAAAAAGGAACGTGGAAAAGATTTAGCACAATTTAAACTTAAAAAGATCGAGCAAGAAACTTTGTTAGAAACAGTAAAAGCCCACACAGGATTAATATTAAATAAAAAAAAAGTTAATATTAACTTAATGAATATTGAATTATTAGAAAGGCAGGTTGAAACTGACCAAAATAGACTGGAAAAAGGTGAGGTAAGTTTAACAGATTTAGCACAATCAGAAGCATCTCTTGCTGGCGCACAAGCACAATTAATTGCCGCTCAAAATGATTTGATAACTAGTAAAGCAAATTTTTTTAAAATTACAGGAATTAAAAAAATAGAAAATATAAAAGAAACAAACCAAATAAATTTAAATTTACCTGAAAGTTTGGCATCAGCATATAGTATTTCTAATTCTGAAAATCCAGTTTTAAAGATCGCTATGATAGAATATGAAAAATCCAAATTAGATGTAATTATAGCTGGTTCTGATCTTTCACCTTCAGGTACACTGTCCTACAAAGTTGTTGAACAAGGTGAAATAAGTGCAACTGTAAAAGACAGAACTCAAAAAACATTGACAGCTACAGCAACATGGCCTTTGTTTGCTGGTGGATCTAATTTTTTTAATCTTAAAAAATCAAAGGAAATTAGAAATCAAAAAGAACTTTTATATCAAGACAGTAAAAAGCAGAACGAAACAGATGTAGCTAACGCCTGGTCGAGATACAAATCTTCAAAAAGTGTTCTAAATTCTATTAAATCTCAAGTAAACGCAGCAGAAATAGCAAACGAAGGAATAACTCTAGAATATGAATCTGGAAATAGTAGAACTACACTTGAAGTTATACAATCTCGAACAATTTTATTGAACTCTAGGATAAACTTGGCGACCTCGAAGAGAAATTTTTTGATATCTAAATTCAATCTACTTTCTTCTATCGGAAGGCTCACAGCTAATCAGCTGAATTTGAAAAAGTAGAGCTTTCTTTTTTTTCGCAAATATACCTCATAATAAGAAATTTTAATTTTTTCTTGATAAAAAGAACAAAATGTGTACATTTATAAACATGATTCGTTAAACAAATTTAAAAAAAAGGTAAATTATGACTAAAAATAACTTAAAAATAGTTAAAACAGGCAAGAACCAAGAAGCAGAAAACAAAGAAAAAAATAAAGCTTTAGAAGCATCAATAAGTCAAATAAATGAAAACTTTGGAAAAGGTTCAGTAATGAAGCTTGGTCAAAAAGCAGCCATGAATATAGAGGCTATATCAACTGGATCGTTAAGCTTAGATTTAGCGCTAGGAATTGGAGGTCTTCCAAAAGGAAGAGTTGTAGAAATTTATGGTCCAGAATCTTCTGGAAAGACTACTCTTGCATTACAAGTGGTTGCTGAATCACAAAAAAATGGTGGAATTTGCGCGTTTGTTGATGCGGAGCATGCTTTAGATCCTGTTTATGCTAAAAAATTAGGTGTAAAAACAGAAGAGCTTTTAATATCTCAACCAGATACTGGAGAACAAGCATTAGAGATTGCAGACACTCTTATTAAATCAGGATCTATTTCAGTTATAGTAGTTGATTCTGTTGCCGCTTTAACACCCAGAGCAGAATTAGAAGGCGAAATGGGAGATCATCATGTTGGTTTACAGTCAAGATTAATGAGCCAAGCTCTTAGAAAATTAACTGGCTCTATAGCAAACACCAACACTATGATGATATTTATTAACCAAATTAGAATGAAAATTGGTGTTATGTTTGGGAATCCAGAAACAACATCTGGTGGTAATGCTCTAAAATTTTATTCTTCAGTAAGATTGGATATTAGAAGAATAGGAGCAATTAAAGATAAAGAACAAATTGTTGGAAATTCGACAAGAGTTAAAGTGGTTAAAAACAAAGTTTCCCCACCATTTAAAGTTGTTGAATTCGATTTAATGTATGGAAAAGGCATAAGCAAAGTTGGGGAATTAATTGATTTAGGTGCTAAAGCTGGTGTAGTTGAAAAAGCAGGAGCTTGGTATGCATACAAAGGTGAAAAAATAGGACAAGGTAGAGAAAATGCCAAAATCTATTTAGAACAAAACCCTAAAATTGCAGAAGAAATAGAACTAACTATCAGAACTAAGGCAGGTTTAATTTCTAAGAAAGTAGAAGATAGCCCTACAGTTGAAAAGAAAACTCAACCTGCTGAAAAACCAGAAACAGATAAAAATAATTAAATATACGATCTCCTTGGAAGGCGCTGTATTACAGCGCCTTTCTACACATCTAGACATCATACTAAAAAACTGTATTTATTAGTTAGATGGCTGATAAAACATTAAAAAATATAAGAAATGAATTTTTAAACTACTTTTTAAAGAATGGGCATAAAGTAGTAGATTCAAGCAATTTAGTTCCAAGTAACGATCCAACGCTTATGTTTACTAATTCAGGCATGGTTCAATTTAAAAATGTTTTTACAGGATTAGAAAAAAAAAATTATAAAAAAGCAACTAGCTCACAAAAATGCGTAAGAGCTGGCGGAAAACATAACGATTTAGAAAATGTTGGCTATACACCAAGACACCACACTTTTTTTGAAATGTTGGGAAATTTTTCTTTTGGTGACTATTTCAAAGATCAAGCAATTTACCTAGCTTGGAATTTATTGACAAAAGAATTTAAACTACCAAAAGAAAAATTGTGTGTAACAGTATATTCAGATGATATCGATTCTTTTAATTTATGGAAAAAAATAGCTGGATTACCGGAAAGCAAAATAATTAAAATATCAACATCTGATAATTTTTGGTCAATGGGAGAAACAGGGCCATGTGGGCCATGCTCAGAAATTTTTTATGATCATGGTGAGAATTTGAAAGGGGGTCCACCCGGAAGTGTCGACCAGGACGGAGATAGATTTATTGAAATATGGAATCTTGTTTTTATGCAATTTGAACAAATATCAAAAGAAAAAAGAATCAATCTACCAAAACCATCAGTTGATACGGGTATGGGTTTAGAAAGAATGAGTGCTGTATTACAAGGTACGCATGACAATTACAATATCGACCATTTTAAAAAAATTATGCAAGCTTCTTCAGATATAACAAAATCTAAAATAAACGTAAAAACAATTGCTAGTCATAGAATTATAGCTGATCATTTAAGAGCAAGCAGTTTCTTAATTGCAGAAGGTATATTGCCTTCTAATGAAGGTCGCGGTTATGTTCTTCGTAGAATAATGAGGAGAGGAATGCGTCACGCTCATACCTTGGGTAGTAAAGAACCAATTTTTTATAAACTATTTGATGTTCTTTTAAATGAAATGTCACAAAGTTACCCCGAACTTAATAGAGGGAAAGATCTAATAATAGAGACATTAAAAAATGAAGAAGAAAAATTTTCTTCTCTATTGGATAGGGGTATTAAAATTCTTAATGAAAATATTGTAAAAGCTAAAAAAAATATTTTGCCAGGATCTATTGCTTTTAAACTTTATGATACCTATGGCTTTCCACTAGATTTAACTGCAGATATTTTAAGAACTAAAAATATTAAAATTGATGAGACGGAATTTAAAAGAGAAATGGATGAAAGTAAAAAAATTGCAAGAGCCAACTGGAAAGGTTCTGGAGATAAATCTATTGAAGAAAAATGGTTTAAAGTAAGAGAAGAATTAAATGCAACAGAATTCTTAGGTTATGAATTTAATAAATCAGAAGGAGTGGTTTTAAAAATATTAAAAAAAAATAAATTTGTAGATAGTGCTGCAGAAGGGGAAGAGGTAGAAATTATAACAAATCAAACACCTTTTTATGCCGAGTCAGGAGGTCAGGTGGGAGATCAGGGTTCTATACATACTTTAAATTGCAAAATAGATATAAAAAATACACTAAAGAAAATGGGAGATTTACACGTTCATAGCGGAAACATTAAAAAAGGAAATTTAAAAGTTGGTGAAAGTGTAAATTTGGAAATTGATGTTGAAAAAAGAAATAATTTAAAAGCATATCACTCAGCAACACATTTACTTCATGAGTCATTAAGAAGGACTCTTGGAAAACATGTAACACAAAAAGGATCACTTGTAAGTCACGAGAAGTTAAGATTTGATTTTAGTCATAACAAACCTATTGAGAAAAAAGAAATAGAAGAAATAGAAAAAACAGTAAATAATATTATAGAGACTTCAAGTGATGTAAAAACTAGAATAATGACACCAAACGAAGCAATTGAAAATGGAGCCTTAGCTTTGTTTGGTGAAAAATATGGTGACGAAGTTAGAGTTTTATCTTTAGGAAAGGAAAATGATAGTTTTTTTTCAACAGAACTATGTGGAGGGACCCATGTAAAAAATACTTCTGATATTGGAAGATTTAAAATTATATCTCAATCGTCGATAGCATCTGGCGTAAGAAGAATAGAGGCTTTAAGAGACAAACAGCTCGCTAATTATGAAAAATCTTTAAAAAAAGATAAAGCAAATAAAGAAAAGAATCTAAAAGATCAAGTTGATTTAACTATTAAAGAATTAGAAAGATTAAAAGTTAAAGCTAATTATAATAAAAATTTAAAAGATGGTGAAAACTTTAAAAACTTAAACAAACAATTGGATCAGGCAAAAATTAAAAATATAATTAATGATAAAAACAAAAATTATATAAAAGATTATAAAGTAGGAGATTTTATTTTAAGACATCAGGTTCTTACTGACTTTCCTTCCAAAGAACTAAGAAATTTGGCTGACCAAGGAAAAAAAAATATGAAAAAAGGAATACTAATTATATTTTGCACGTTTGAAAAAAAAGTTGGTGTTGCGGTTGGAGTAACTAGCAATTTAACTGGAAAATTTGATGCAGTAGAATTAGTAAAAGAAGCTGCCCAAGTGCTCGGTGGAAAAGGTGGTGGTGGTAGAAAAGATTTTGCTCAAGCAGGTGGTGTGCAAAAAAATAAAATTGATGAAGCTTTTAAAAAATTAAGTAATATAATTAATTAATTTTTTTTTTTAAATTAATATTTATTTTCTCTAAAAATTCCATAGTAGTAAGATATTTTTGGCCACTACTTATAAGTAAAGCTAAATCCTTAGTCATTGACCCATCCTCAACTGTTTGTATACAAACTTTCTCTAAATTTTTTATAAATTTTTTTAAATCATCGTTACTATCTAATTTTCCTCTATGATATAAACCTCTTGCCCACGCAAAAATTGATGCTATAGGGTTTGTCGATGTTTCTTTACCTTTTTGGTGAAGTCTGAAGTGTCTAGTTACAGTTCCATGTGCAGCTTCTGATTCTATGGTTTTACCATCAGGTGATAATAACACGCTGGTCATAAGGCCTAACGAACCAAAACCTTGAGCAACTGTGTCTGATTGTACATCACCATCATAATTTTTACACGCCCATATATAATTACCATTCCATTTCATTGCACACGCTACCATATCGTCTATAAGTCTATGCTCATAAGTTAATTTTCTTTCTTTAAATTTTTCTTCAAATTCTTTTTCATAAATTTCCTGAAATAAATCTTTAAATCTACCGTCATAATTTTTTAAGATAGTGTTTTTAGTGGAAAGATAAACAGGCCACTTTCTGTTTAGTCCATAATTCATACAAGCTCTTGCAAAATCTTTAATAGATTGATCTAAATTGTACATAGACAAGGCAACACCGGGTCCAGGAAAATTAAAGATTTCAAACTCTTTTTTTTCTTTACCATCATGTGATGTCCATTTCATTTCAAGCTTACCTTTACCAGGTACTTTAAAGTCCGTTGCTCTATATTGATCTCCAAACGCGTGTCTTCCAATAACTATTGGATTAGTCCAACTCGGCACTAATTTTGGAACATTCTTACAGATTATGGGCTCACGAAAAACAGTACCTCCCAAAATATTTCTTATTGTTCCATTCGGAGATCTCCACATTTTTTTTAAGTTAAATTCTTTTACACGATTTTCGTCTGGTGTGATTGTTGCACATTTAATCCCTACTCCAAAATTTTTGATGGCTTTTGCACTATCTATGGTTATTTGATCAGAAGTTTTGTCTCGATTTTGAATACCTAGGTCGTAATATTTAATATCTATATCTATGTAAGGAAGAATTAATTTTTCTTTTATAAAACTCCATATAACTCTTGTCATTTCGTCGCCATCTAGCTCAACTATGGGGTTTTTTACTTTAATTTTAGGCATTTATTTATAAATTATTATAACAATTGAATTTAGTTACTTAAATATACATATTATCTTAAATTATAAAGAGTAAAATATGAAAGAATTTTTATTTCCAAAATTACACAAAGAAGGCTATCGATTTGTAGCTATTGCTGCGATTATCACTTTTATTCTTTTACTAATTTCAAATTTTTTGGGCCTAATAAGTTTAATTATAACTTTTTGGGTATATTATTTTTTTAGAGATCCAGACAGATTTACAATAAACGATGAAGATTATTTAGTTAGTCCTGCCGATGGAGTCATCACACAAATAGTAGAAATGAATGGCCCAAAAGAATTTGGTTTAGAAAATAAAAAATTTACTAGAGTAAGTATTTTTATGAACGTCTTTAATTGTCATGTTAATAGAGTTCCATTATCTGGTTCAATTAAAAAAATTTTTTATAAAGAAGGAAAATATATAAATGCTTCTTTTGATAAAGCAAGCGATGAAAATGAAAGAAATTATGTGCAACTTAAAAGCATAAACGGAGATGATATAATTTTAGTTCAAATAGCAGGACTTATTGCGAGGAGAATAGTGTGTGAAGCAAATGAAGAAGATGCTGTTAAACAAGGACAGAGATTTGGAATTATTAGATTTGGTAGTAGAGTTGATTTGTATTTTGAGAAATATAAATTATTAGTTAAAATAAAGCAAAAAACAATAGCTGGCGAAACATTAATAGGAAAAAAAATATAAGATGATTGAAAATAAAAAAGAATTTAAATTATTGCAAAAAAAAAGTACACCAACATCTCTTTTACCAAACGCATTAACAATTTTAGGTGTTTGTTTAGGATTGAGTTCTATTAAATTTGCTTTAGATCTTAATTATCCAATGGCAGTTATAACAGTTGGATTGGCTGCAATTCTTGACACACTTGACGGAAGAGTTGCAAGATTAGTTAATGCAACATCAAAAGTTGGAAAAGAATTAGACTCACTTACGGATGTGATAAGTTTTGGAGTAGCACCAAGTTTTATAATGTATTTCTGGACTATTAATGAAGTAGGAAAAATAGGTTGGCTTTTTGTATTAATTTATACTGTTTGTTGTGCTCTTAGATTGGCAAGATTTAATTTGACTACAATTGACGAAACAGAAAACTGGAAAATAAATTTTTTTGAAGGAGTTCCATCACCAGCGGCAGCCGGTTTAGTTTTGTTACCACTTATCTTAAGTTTAAGTAATATTGTTCAAATTTTAAATTTAAATGAGGTAATTATATTTTTAAATTTAGCAGACATATTTCAAACCCAAAACAATAAAATGATAAGTTCAGTAGTTATATTGTTAACTTCAGTACTTATGGTAAGTAAAATACCCACTTACTCATTAAAAAGAATAGCGATACCAAGAAGTCTAGGAGGTTTTTTATTACTCGGTATAGGAATATATTTAAGTCTTTTGATTTTTTATACGTTTGAAGTATTACTCTTAACTGGCGCAGTTTATGTAGTTTTAATTCCTATAAGTTTTTTTCATTACAAACATTTAAATAAAAAATTTATACATGCAAACACTAAAGAAAACGAAATAGAAGACATACTATAAAATTTATAAATTAAATTGAAAAAAAATAAATCTTCAAAAGATTGGTTGGTGAAAAAACATAGGGACCAATTTTTTAAAAAATCGCAGTCATCTGGTTATAGATCTAGATCAGCTTACAAACTGATAGAAATGGATAAAAAATTCAAATTTTTAAAATCGAGCACAAATCTCTTAGATATAGGATGTTTTCCAGGTGGATGGTCGCAAGTGGCAGTTAAGAAGATATCTAAAGGAAAAATACTTGCAATTGATAATAAATTAATGAAAGAAATAGATAAAGTTTGTTTTTTGCATAATAGTATATTTGACCAAAATGTTAGAAAAAAGATTGATACCTATTTTAATGATAAAATAGATGTCGTGTTATCTGATATGGCAGCAAATACGACGGGAAACAAAGATCTGGATGCTAATAAAACAGGCGAACTCTGTCTTAAAGCTATGGATATATCGCTTAAAATTCTTAAAGAAGATGGTGTTTTTATATCAAAAATATTTATGGGATCTATATTCAGTGAAATAGACAAAAAGTGTAAAAAAAACTTTAAAAAAGTTATAAAATACAAACCTTTAGCCAGCAAGCAAGAATCAAGAGAAATTTACATATATTGCAAGGGGATTGCGAATCCTTCAATATTTTGAAAGTGTGATACATAGTATTATTATAAAATAATAAATTTATAAATGAATAAAAAATCTTTACTAATAAATATTGTAATAGTTTATATTGTTACTGCCGTTAATGCTTTTGCGCTACAATCAGAAAACTTTTTAAAAGGGAAAAAACTTTTTAATCAAAGCAAATACAAAGACTCAAAAATTTTTTTTGAAAGAGATATTGTATTTAATCCTAAAAGTGAAAAATCATATTTATACCTAGCTAAAATTTACGACCAAGACAAAAACGATACTCAGCAAGAAATTAACTTAAATAATGTTCTTTTGCTTAACCCTAAAAATGACGAAGCTATTTACCTATTAATACTTTTAAAGATTAAGGAATCAGACTACAGCAAAACAGAAGAATTAATAAAACAATTCAACTTAGTTTGCAAAACTTTATGTTCTAAAAAAAAATCAATTGAAGAAAAATTCGAAAAATTAGTCCCTTAAAATGTTTAAAAAAAAAATTAAAAATATTTTAAAAAAAAAGGGAAAAAAATCTATTATTTGTCTTACAGCGTATTCAAAGCCAATTGCAGAAATTTTAGATAAACATTGTGATATAATTTTAGTTGGTGATTCTGTTGGTATGGTATTGTATGGAGAAAAATCTACAAGAGAAGTTAAGTTAGAAACGATGTTATTACATGCAAAAGCAGTTAAAAAATCAACTAAAAATAGTTTAGTAGTTGTGGATATGCCTTACAAAACTTATACAAATAAATCTACAGCATATAAAAATGCAAAGAAGATAATTAAAAACACAAAATGCGATGCCGTAAAAGTCGAAGGAGGTAAAAAAATTTCTAATATAATAAAATATTTGGTGAAAAAGAAAATACCGGTAATGGGTCATATTGGATTGTTACCTCAGTATTCAGTTAGATATCAAACACAAGGTAAAAACGAAAAAGAAAAGAAGAATATTTTGAATGACGCTATGATGTTGGAAAAGTCTGGTGTATTTGCTATTGTGATAGAATGTGTATATGAAGATTTAGCAAAAAAAATTACAAAAAGTATCAGCGTTCCAACTATTGGTATTGGTGCTTCCAAACATTGTGATGGCCAAATATTAGTCACTGATGATATGTTGGGCCTAAGTAATTTTACACCCAAATTTGTTAAAAAGTATTCAAACATAAGAAAAGTGATAGAAAACAGTGTTAAAAAATATTGCAGCGATGTAAGTAGTAAAAAGTTTCCATCTTCAAAAAATGTATATAATCTTTAAAAAATATAGCTAAATGGAAAAAAATTCTTTTAAATATCCAGTTGAAGCGAGAGACAAATCAAAGTTAACTGATTTTTATTTAAAAAACAAAAAAATAATTTATTTGTCAATTATTAGTTTAATAATAATTTTAATTTCAACAAGTTTTTATTTAAACCATAAAGAAAAAAAAATTGCATCTTTATCAAGTAATTATGTTAGGGCTAAAATTATTCTAAAAAATGGAGATAAAGATACTGCAAAAAATATATTAAATGAAATTGTTTTATCAAATAATCCAACGTATTCTGCTCTATCATTTTTTTTAATGCTAAATGAAAATTTGATAGAAGATAAAAATAAAATTTCAACTTTATTTGATCATTTATTAAAAAATAACAAATATGAAAAAGAAATAAAAGATCTAATAATTTTTAAAAAATTCTTATTTCAATCTAATTTTATTGATGAGTCTGAGTTATTAGAAGGATTAAAACCATTAATTAATACTAACTCTATATGGAAACCGCATGCTTTATTATTAATTGCTGACTATTTTTTTTCTAAAAAAGAATATTTGAAAGCACAAGATTTTTATTTTCAGGTAGTTTCTGTTAAAAATTTGGAAAAAGGTATGTACGATTATGCGAGATCACAAATCTCTCTTAGTAATAATGAATAAAATAGTAAAATTTTTATTTTACTTAAAAATATTTTTTTTAGTATCTCATTGCTCATTTACAAATAAAGGGGGGGTTTGGGATGGTATTGATGATGAGTTAAGAGCTGCTAAATTAGAAGTACAGCAAAAAGAAGGTAAGTTAGTTAAAATTTATTCTTCACAAAACCCCAGCTTAAAAGAAATTCTACCAAGTCAAAATATAAGTTTAACCAATTCATATAAAAACTTATCATGGGAAATGTCTAGTCTTAATTTACAGAATTTTATTGGAAATCTTTATTTACCAAAAATAAATAATAATTTTTTAAAAAAAAAAATTGGAAAGAATAAATTTAATATTGGCAGCAACATCCAATCACCACTTTTGTTTAATGGTAAATTAATTTTTAATGATGATACTGGCTCTATCTTTAGTGTAAACAATATGGGTCGAATACTCTGGAAAAAAAATATATATAAAAAAGTTTATAAAAAAATTTATAAAAATTTATCTTTAACAATTTATAATAAAAATATTTATGTTTCCGACAATATAGGCTTTGTATATTCTATAAAAGCAGACACGGGGGAAATAAACTGGATAAAAAATCATGCAATTCCATTAAAATCAAATTTGATAGTGTTTGATGATAAAATTTATGTAGCAAACCAAGACAATAGAATCCTTTGCTTTACTGCTGCAGACGGGTCATTAATTTGGGACATAAGAGCGGTATCATCTTTTATAAAAACTGAAAACTTTATAGCTTTATCAGTTTCTAAAAAAAAAAATATTATTATGCTTAGTTCATTTGGTGATTTATTAAATATAAATGCAAAAAATGGACAAATATACTGGTCATTAAATGTTGCTGGATCATCATCTTTTTCTTCCGATTTTTTTCAATCCTCAGAAATAGTAATTGCAGAAAATAATATAATATTTTCTACCTCTTCAGCAATTTTTTCTATAAATTTAACTAATGGTTATGTTAATTGGCAAAGAGGTATAAGCACTAAAAATACACCAGTTATAGACGGCAATCATATTTTTTTAGTATCTAATGACGGATATTTTCTTAACATTAATAGAGATTCAGGCAAAATTATTTGGTCAACAAATATTCTCAAAATACTGAAGAAAAGAAAACAAAAGACTTCTGTGACAGGGTTTATTTTAGGTTCAGGAAAAATTTATTCCACTACTTTGAATGGATTTTTAATTGTGTCGTCAGCAACTTCGGGAAAAAGTGAGTATTTTAAAAAAATTGCAAAATCTATAGAGACAAAACCTATTATTAGTAATAGCTCTTTATATGTCTTAACTAAAAAATCAAAAATATTAGGTTTTAATTAATTAAAATAAATAATTTATTTTTTATTTCTAGAAGGAGGATAAGAAAGTTCATTGGAAAAAATTTCCCCCGTATTAGCATCCATAGGTTTTATTGGGTATTCCCCAGTAAAACAATGATCTGCAAATTGAGGGTATGATGAGTTTCTTTTACTAAATCCCATAGCTTTATATAAACCATCAATTGATAAAAATTTTAAAGTTTTGGCATTTATATATTTTTTCATACCTTCTAGATCTAATTTTGATGCGAGTAGCTCGTCTTTATTAGGTGTATCTATTCCATAGTAGTCTGGATATTTAATTGGAGGTGACGCAATCCTTACATGCACTTCTTTTGCTCCAAAATCATATAACATTTTAATAATTTTAACTGACGTTGTTCCTCTCACTAAAGAATCGTCGATTAAAGTTAGAGTTTTATTTTTAATAAGAGTTTTGTTGATACTGTGCTTAAGTTTAACTCCAAGACTTCTTATTTGTTGAGTTGGCTCTATAAAAGTTCTTCCAACATAGTGATTTCTAATAATACCTAATTCTATATGTTTTTTTATTTCTTCAGAATATCCAATTGCAGCAGGAACCCCTGAATCTGGAACTGGGATAATTAAATCGCAATCAATGTAAGTTTCTTTTGCTAGCTGAGATCCTATTTTTTTTCTGTATTCATAAACACTTTTGTTTTTAATTATGCTATCCGGTCTAGAAAAATATATATACTCAAAAATACAAGGGCGTTCTTTAATTTCAGGAAATGGTTTAATACTTTCTATGCCTTTTTCTGTAATTACAACAACCTCTCCATTTTCAACTTCTCTTACAAATTTAGCTTCAATTATGTCAAGAGCGCAAGTTTCTGAAGCGAGAACATAGGAATTTTTAATTTTTCCAATAACTAACGGTCTTATACCAAAAGGATCCCTAATTCCGATTAATTTCTTTTGAGTCAAAATTGCCAGAGAATAACCACCTTGTATTTGAAAGACAGCATCAATTATTTTTTCAATTATTTTTTCTCGTTTCGATTTTGCAATTAATTGAACAATTGTTTCGGTATCTGATGTTGTTTGGAAAATAGATCCATTTTTAACAAGTTTATTTCTTAGATAAATTGCATTACTTAAGTTTCCGTTATGTGAAATTGAAATCCCACCAGTATAAAGATCTGCAAAAAAAGGTTGAACATTCTTAATTAAATTATTTCCTGCAGTTGAATAGCGGTTGTGCCCAATCGCTGAATTTCCTGGTAAATTTTTTAAAATATTACCTTTAGTAAAATTATCACCAACAAGTCCTAGCTTTTTTTCAGAATAAAATTTTTTTCCATCGCATGAAACAATTCCACAGGCTTCTTGGCCCCTATGCTGTAATGAATGCAAGCCTAGAGCTGTCAGAGCCGCTGAGTCTTTGTTGTTAAAAATACCAAAAACTCCACATTCCTCCTTCAATCTATTCATTTATATTTTTTCTATTTTTTCTTCTGTTTCTTCATAGTAGTCCCTACTATTCGGAAATTCTTCAATTAAAAACTCACTACCTTTATATATCGTTTTGAAAGAATAAGTACCTTCAGCTTTGATAGGCCAATTCTCATGTGGATAAAACCAATTAAGTAATGAAAAAATACACACACAAATCACATAACCTTTAAAAATTCCAAACATTAAACCAAAACTTTTGTCTACAGCTCCGAGTCCAGTAAATGTAACTGCTTTACTAATTGCTTTACCCATATTTATTATTATAAAAAGTGAAATTATGTATATAAATATACCCAAACCAATATCAGCAATGAATTTTGATTCTATATAATTTTGAACCCAGGGGTTTAGCTTTGGGGTTAACACAATTGTTATTATTAAGGAAAGTAGCCATTTTGAAAAAGATAATAGGCTTAATGTAAAACCTTTGGCAGCGCACCTTGCCATAGAATATATAATAATTAAAAAAACTGATAGATCGAATGTAGAAATATTACTTTGTATAAAATGAATTATATTATTCATCGCCAAAAGGTTTTGCTACTAGAATAAGTTTTGGTAAGAGAGTTAAAACAGATATCATTGCTAAAAGCATTGCTATTCCTGTAAATACGCCAAAATAAATTGTTGGTATAAAATTAGATAGTACTAGTATTGAAAATCCAAAAACTATAGTTACTGATGTATTTAATATAGCTACACCAACTGTATTATGACATTTTTCTAAAGTCTTATTGTAATTTTTATATTTTTTGAATTCTTCTTTGAATCTGTATATATAATGAATACTATTATCCACAGCTATACCTATCGTAATGGCAGCAATAGTTATTGTCATCATATCTAGAGGTATTTCTAACAATCCGATAATTCCTAAAATTAAAAAAGCAGCCATAAAATTAGGAACAACGCCTATCAATGACAAAGTTATATTTCTAAATAAAATCAAAAACATCAAAGTTATACCTGTCATAACTATTCCTAGGGTTAAAATTTGAGATTTAAAAAGACTTTGTAAAAGATTATTAAACAAAATAAGAACACCTGCTAATTTAAATTCGTCTTTTTTTAAACCTATTTTATTTTCTAAATCATAATTTATTTTTTTTATAAGCTCATTTCTTCTGAGATTTTTTTTTGAATCTAAAATTCTCAAACTAACTCTGGCTTCATTATTTTCTATTGAAATATAAGGGTCAATTATTTCTTTTTTAATATCCTGGGGTATTTTTGTATACAAAACACCCATTTCTAAAGCTCCAAGCTTTTTCTGGTCGTTTAAATCTTCAACAACCCTTACCATAGAAGCAAAAGATATAACTTTTCCAACAGCATCTAAACTATCTAAATAATCATGAACACTCGTAATTGTATCTATTTTATATCTTGTAAACCAATATTTTGAATTATCAGCATCATCATCGTCCCAGTCATCAAAATCATCATCCTTTTTTTCAGTTTTTTCTTGTTCTGGGAATTTAATTATAACGTTAAGTGGGGTTGTCCCCCCAAGCTTATCATCAATTAATTTCATTCCTTTATAGATTTCAGTTTTTTTATCAAAATAATTAATAAAACTATTTTCTACTTCAAGTTTTGAGATACCAACAATACTTATAATAATTACAAGAAAAGCTGATGTAAAAATAGTTTTTGTATTTTTTTGAGCAACTCTACTTAGAAAAGAAGTAATTTTAGAATTTTCTTCATCCTTGTATTTTTTATTTTCCTTACTTAAAATATTTAAAACAGATGGCAGCAGTGTAAAAGTAACAATTAGTGAAACTAATAGCCCCAAGGTCATCATCCAACCAAAATCTATAATTGGCTTGATTCCACTAAATATTAAAGATAGAAAAGCACAAATTGTAGTTAGCACTGTATACAATATTGGCCAAAACATTTTTTCAGCAGTCCAAAATATTGCCTCACTATTTGAAATATTTATGTTTTCTTTTTTTAGTTGTAAATAACGAACACTCATATGTATGTTCATTGCCATTGTTAGAATCAACATTAAAGCTATAAAATTTGAAGATATAACTGTAACTTTCCAACCTAGCAATCCAAGCAAACCAACCATTATAGAAACCGAAAAAAAACAACTTAAAAGAGGAATAAATACCCACAAAAAACTTCTAAAAACAAACCATAGAGTGCAGACTATAAAAAGAAATACTCCAGCTCCAAAAACTATTATATCATTTTTTACATAAGTCATCATGTCATCAGCAATCATAGGAATTCCCCCTAAATGAATTTTAGCTACATCTTCGTATTTTTTTATTATAGCCCGAATTTCTTTTACGTTTTGGTGGTTTTTTTGATTATATAATTTTTTATAAGAATCGTATTCTTTTAAAAAAACTTTATACTTTTTTTTATCTTCGGGGTTTATTTCACCATTTTCAATTTTATTTAAATATTTATTTTTAGTTTTAATAAACTCTGATATTTTTTGATCAATCTTGATATAAACTAATATTCCACTAGTTTTACCATCTTTACTAATTACAAAATCTCTATAAATTGGGCTATTTAAAATTTCATCAAAACCTCTTTCTTTATCTGCGTCTGGACTTAATAATGTTTTAAAGTTTTTAATTCTATCAGCTAAAGGCTCGTCATTATTTTTAAGAAGAGGAACATCTAAAATAGTTATTACATTATTAGCCCATTTCAGTTTACTTAAATCATTTTTTAAGTTTGAAAGATTTGTAATTGTTTTAGAATTTAAAAAATTTTCGTTTGGCGTGTAGGTTAAAACAAAAAACTCTTTTGAACCATATTTGTTGTTTACTTCCCTTAGATATTTTAGATCTGGGTCATTTTCTAAGAGCAAAGTATCAGACGATGCGTCTAATTGAAAATTTTTTGCAAAGTAAGATAAGCTTAGTAATATAATAATAAGTATTAATAGAGAAAATTTAGGTTTTTCAATTATTGAATTTTTATATATTTTTTCAAACATTGAATTATTAAAGTTATTTATTTACTAAGTCTTTAAACTTAGTATACATAGCTTCGAATTCAACTTTAACATTTCCAGTTGGCCCATGTCTTTGTTTACCTATCATTATTTCTGCTAGGCTTGAAATTTCATCCATTTTTTGTTGCCATTCTGCATGTTCCATTGTTCCTACTGTTGGCTCTTTTCTTTCTTGATAATAAGCTTCTCTAAAAACAAACATTACAACGTCCGCATCTTGTTCGATAGATCCTGATTCTCGCAAATCTGATAGTTGAGGCTTTTTATCATCTCTTTGTTCCACCTGTCTAGAAAGTTGAGATAAAGCAAGCACTGGAACATCAAGTTCTTTTGCTAAAGCTTTTAATCCTTGTGTAATTTCAGAAATTTCTTGCACACGGTTAAATTCCATTTTTCTTCCAGATCTCATTAATTGTATATAATCAACAACAATTAATTCTAGTCCAAACAATCTTTTAATTCTTCTAGATCTATTACTAATAGCCGATATAGTAATTGCCGGTGTTTCGTCTATATATAAAGGTAAATCATAAATATCTTTAGAAGTTTCAATAAACTGTTCAAATTCTTTTTCTGAAACTTTTCCTCTTCTTATATCATTGGATCTAATTCTAGACTGCTCAGAAAGTATTCTTGTAGATAATTGCTCTGAAGACATTTCTAAAGAAAAAAATGCGACTGTAGATTTTGTGCCTTTTTTTTCTATATTTTTTGCTGCATAAAATGCAATATTAGTAGCCAAAGCAGTTTTACCCATGGATGGTCTTCCTGCTATAATTACTAAGTCTTGTTTATGTAAACCACCTAATTTTGAGTCCAAGTCTGTTAATCCCGTGGGAACACCAACAATCCCATCTTCATTTTGGTAAGCACTTTTGGCCATTTCTATTGTTTGATTTAAAGCATTTTCAAATTTCATGAACGATTGATTGAAATGCCCTCGTTCAGCTAAATCAAATAAAGATTTTTCAGTATTTTGTATAATTTCTTCTCCAGAAATTGAAATATCACTTGTTGACGATTCATTTAAAACAGATTCTGATATTTTTATTAGTTCTCTTCTTACATGCATTTCATGAACGATATTTGCATAATCAACCGCTTGTTTTGTTGCTGTGGAAAATTTAGTTATCTTTATTAAATATTCTTGCCCACCCAATTCTTTTAATCCTTCATTATTTTCAAAAAAGTTTTTAAGAGTTATAGGGTTAGCTAAAAGACCTTTGGCAATTAATTGTTCTATCGTTTCATAAATTTTTACATGTATAGGGTCAAAAAATTTTTTAGAATCAATTACAATTGATACCTCATCGTAAATTTCGTTTGATACTAGTATAGATCCAATTACTGCTTGCTCTGCCTCAATATTGCAAGGCATTTGCTTACCAGAAGTTTCAACAATTTTAAGAGGTGGTGATACCATTTTTTTAAATATATTTAATACTATATATTTTTAAAAAAAACATGAAAGTTATACATGAAATTAAAATTCTGTGGAAAAAACTATAATAAAAATTTAAGATTTATCTTCTTCTTTTACAACCTCTATATGAATCTTAGCTTGAATTTCAGGGTGTAAATTTATTTTAGCTTCATAAGATCCAATTTTTTTAATTTCCTTAACAAAATCAATCTGAGAAGGTTTAACTTCTATGTTATTTAAACTTTCTATGTGCTTAGATAATTCTAGCGGTTTGATTGACCCATAAAGTTCGTCGTTATCTTTTGCTCTTTTAGAAAATTTATATTTTTGATTATTGATAATATCATATATTTTTTTAGAAGATTTTTTTAGCTCAACATTCTTTTCATTTAATTCATTCTTTTTTTTACTAACTAAATCAATATTTTCTTTAGAAGCCTTTAAAGCTTTACCATATTTAATAAGAAAATTTCTGCCATGACCTCGTTTAACTCGAACAACATCTCCAATTTGTCCAAGGTTTTTAATATTTTCTAATAAAACAACTTCCATAAAAAATTATATTATAGCTAAAAGCCTCGCTCTTTTGATTGCTCTCGATAACTCTTTTTGTTTCTTTTGAGATACAGATGTTATTCTAGAAGGTAAAATTCTTCCACTTTCTGATATGTATTTTTTTAAAACTCGCACATTTTTATAGTCGACGACAGGAGCGTTTTTACCTGAGAGAGGACACTGCTTAAAAAATTTAAAACCTGGTTTTTGAAATAAACTCAACTTCGAGTTTTGTGAGGTTTTCTTTTTGTCTTTTCTTCTATTATTTCTTTTCATTTTTTAATTTTCTTTTTTCCCAAAGTAGTTAGTCTCTAAGTCATGCTTGTTAACTTTTACCGTCAAGTATCTAATCAATTTATCATCAATATTTTCAGCTTTTTCTAGTTCATCTATAGTTTTGCCTTCACCATCGAATTTTATATGGAAATAAAGACCTTTTTTGTTATTTTTTATAGGTCGAGCAAAATTTAAAAGACCCCAGTCTTCTATTTTTACAATTTTACCTAAATTTTTTGTAATGATTTCTTCGTATTTATTTAAAACTTTTTTGCTCTGATTTTCTTGTAAATCTTGTTTTATAATTATTGTGTGTTCGTAACTATTCATTAATTTTTTCCTTGGTTAATTCGTTTTACCGAATAATCCACCTTTTTTGGCAGAGGTTGCAGTTTTATACTATTAAAGTTTTCAATATACAACTACTAAAATTCAATTATATTATCTTATAATATCTTATGAAAGCAATTTTGTTCCCTGGTCAAGGCTCACAATACGTAGGAATGGCCTCAGATTTTTATAAAAAATTTGATATAGTTAAAAAAATTTTTGAAAAGGTTGATAATACACTTGGCTATTCTCTTTCAGAAATAATTTTAAATGGTCCAACAGATAAATTAAAACTAACTGAAAATACTCAACCAGCAATTATGACTGTAGGTGTATCGATATTTACAGTTTTAAATCAGCATTATAATTTAAATCTAAATAATGCAAAATTTTTTGCTGGACATTCTTTGGGAGAATACACAGCCCTTGTCTGTGCAAAATCTTTATCTTTAGAAAAGGCAGCCTATTTACTTCACGAAAGGGGAAAGGCAATGCAAGCCGCAGTGCCAGAGGGACACGGATTAATGACTGCAGTACTTGGTATGACAATAGAAGAAATTAATAATGAAATAAATCTATTACCAAAAGAGGAGGTTTGTGAAATAGCTAATGATAATTGTGTTGGGCAAGTTGTAGTTAGTGGAACAAAAGCTGCAAACGAAATTTTAAATAAAAATTTAAAAAAAATAAAAAAGAGAGGAATAGTTTTACCTGTTAGTGCACCATTTCATTGTTCTCTAATGAAAAGTGCAAAGGAGAAAATGAAAGAAAAGATTAATCTTACCGAATTTTTAGAACCTTCACCTCATATTATAAGTAATGTTACAGCAAATGCAGAGAATAAAATAGAAAATATTAAATCTTTACTTGTTGAACAAATAATATCTCGGGTAAGATGGAGAGAAAGTGTTAATTATATGGTTGAAAATGACGTAACAGATTTTTTAGAAATTGGCCCTGGTAAAATCCTCTCTGGTCTAGTAAAAAAAATAAACAAAGGAGTAAAAATATCAAATATTAGTTCTATTGAGGATATTAACAAATGATTAGTTTTAAAAATAAAAAAATTTTAATAACAGGCGCAAGTGGTGGAATAGGAAACGAACTTGTCAGTAAATTTATATCTTTGGGTGGAAATGTCATGGGAACAGGAACAAGCACAGAAAAACTTGATAAATTAAAAAAAAAACATTCTGCTATTAAGGTTAAAAAATTTGATATTTCAGATCACTCACGAATTGAAGAGTTTATTGAAAATGTTAATTTAGAATTGGAAGGTTTAGATATTTTAATTAACAACGCAGGAACAAATGCTGACAATTTATCTTTAAGAATGAAAGATGATGAGTGGAAAAAAGTAATAGATGTAAATTTAACCTCAACTTTTTTGTTAAGTAAGTATGCAATTAAAAAAATGTTGAAGAATAAATTTGGTAGAATTGTAAATATTACTTCTGTTGTAGGACACACAGGTAATTTAGGACAATCAAATTATGCCGCTTCCAAGGCCGGCATAATAGGAATGTCAAAAAGCTTTGCTATAGAATATGCCAAAAAAAATATTACTATTAATTGTGTCTCCCCAGGTTTTATAATTTCAAATATGACAATGAATATTGCCGAAAAAGTAAAATTATATTTAACATCTCGAATACCGATGGGAAAACTGGGAACAGGTGAAGATGTGTCTAATTGTGTGGCTTTCTTGTCTTCTGACCAAGCATCCTATATTACTGGTGAAACAATGCATGTTAATGGTGGAATGTATATGTCTTGACAAATATTATTAATAATTTATTAAGGAAACAAATCTAACTAAGGAATTACAAATGACAAAAGAAGTTTCAGGAACAGTAAAAAAAATGGTAGCTGATCACTTAGGTGTAGACGAAGCTAAAGTGACAGAAGAAGCAAATTTTATTGATGATCTTGGTGCTGATAGTTTAGATACAGTAGAGCTAGTAATGGCTTTCGAAGAAGAATTTGGTTCTGAAATTTCAGACAGCGAAGCAGAAAAAATTCTCACTGTAGGCGATGCTATTAAGTTTATTGAGAATAAATCAGCTTAAATAAATTTTTGACATTTTAACTAAATGTCATTTTAATTTATTAATATGTTTTCAAAAAATAACGGCATGATGTTTGTCTTATCTTCACCCTCTGGTGTGGGAAAAACCACATTAACAAAAAAACTTTCTGCGAATAATGAAAATTTTGTTATATCAATCTCACATACGACACGCACACCAAGACCAAACGAAATAGATGGTAAGGATTATCATTTTGTAGAAAAAACAAAATTTGATTCTTTGATCAAATCAAACGGTTTTTTTGAACACGCTAAGATATTTAATAATTATTATGGAACACTCAAAGATCCTATTAAAAAATTAATATCTGAAGGTAAAGACGTGTTGTTTGACATAGATTGGCAAGGAACGCAGCAATTAAAAAAAATAAGTGAGTTAACATTAGTTACATTTTTTATACTCCCACCTAATATAGAAGTTTTGAAAAAAAGGCTTTTAAGTAGACATGGTGGTGAAGAAAAACTAATTACGGAAAGAATGAAAAAATTTAACGAAGAACTATCTCACTGGAATGAATATAATTATGTTGTTGTGAATGACGATTTAGAAGAATGTTACAATAAAATATTAAGCATCATTTTGTCAGAAAAAAAAGGTATAAAAGATGTTCAAAATTTAAATGAAATAAAAGATAGAGTAAAAAAATTAATTAAATAATTTTTCGTATTCTAATGTAATTTTATAAAACATTTCTTTACTTATTTTTTCGGGTCTTAAATTTAAATCTAATCCCAATTTCTTAGCAATTAATTTTTTACTACCAAATAACTTTACAAAACTTTTATTAATCATTTTTCTTCTTGCAGAAAACAATATTCTAGTTACTGTTTCTAAGTTTTTAGGTTTTTTTATTTTATATTTATTTTGAATTTTAGGTGTAAATGAAAGTATTGTTGAATCCACTTTGGGTTTAGGAAAAAAACAGTTTCTTGAAACATTAAAATGTTTTTTTACATCTAACTTCCAATTAACCAAAATAGAAAGTCTACCAAATTCTTTTTCACCAGATTTGGCGATAATTCTATCTGCTACCTCTTTTTGAAACATGAATACTAAAATTTTAAACCACGGCTTTTGCTTTGAATTAATTATAAATGATGCCAATATTTGAGTCGAAATATTATAGGGAAGATTTCCAAATACTATAATATTTTTTCCAAAGACATTTTTTTTTAAAATATTAAAAATATCATCATTAATTAGTTTTAAATTTTTATTACTTTCAAACTTTCTTTTTAAGTAAAAAAAAATTTCTTTATCTTTTTCGATAGCGTATATTTTTTTAGGTCCAGCTTTAATAATCTCTTCTGTTAAATTTCCATAACCAGATCCTATTTCTAAAATAGTGCTTTTTTCTTCAATTTTTGAAATATTTACAATTTTATTAATAATATTTTTATCTATCAAAAAATTTTGACCAAGACTCTTTTTTGCTGGTTTTAAAAGTTTCATTTTTATAATTAGTTCTAAAATCTTACTCAACTACCAAACCATATATAAGATAGTATTGAAATCCACAACAAACCTACAATTTATGAAGTAGTGCTAACAATATTTTATGAATTAACTTATTTATTTGCAAAAATTACAAGATAGGATATTTTGCTGCAATGGTAGACAATAAGCTTTTTTATATTGATGGAAAATGGGTTTATCCAAAAAACCCAAAAGAAATTAAGGTTATAAACCCTGCAACAGAGGAAGAATGTGCTGTTATATCTTTAGGAAGTAAAGAAGATGTAAACGATGCAGTTATTGCAGCAAAAAATGCTTTTGAATCTTGGTCGTTTACAGCTAAAGAACAGAGAATAGATTTATTAGAGAAACTTTATGTTATTTATAAAAAAAGATGGGCTGATGTTGCTGAAGCTATTACTTTAGAAATGGGAGCTCCAAAAGATTTTTCATCAGAACTTCAAGCGGGTGCAGGAGCAAGTCATATAAAATCATTTATTAAATATTTAAAAGAATTTAATTTTGAAAAAGTGCTTGGTGATCATGCTAAAAATCAAAAAATTCTTTATGAACCAAAAGGAGTTTGTGCGCTCATCACTCCCTGGAACTGGCCGATGAACCAAGTTTGTCTTAAAGTAATACCAGCGCTTGCAGCTGGCTGCACTATGGTGCTTAAGCCGTCTGAATTAGCTCCCTTATCATCAATGATACTTGCCGAAATGATTAATGAAGTAAAGTTTCCAAAAGGCGTATTTAATTTAGTAAATGGCGATGGTGCCACAACTGGAGATGCTTTAACAAGTCACCCAGACGTAAATATGATTTCATTTACAGGATCGACTAGAGCTGGAGCTTTAATTTCACAAAACGCGGCAAAAGATTTTAAAAGAATAAGTTTAGAATTAGGTGGAAAAGGAGCAAATATTATATTTAAAGACGCAGACCCTGAAGCTGTTGAAAGAGGGGCTTTAAGATGCTTTAGAAACTCAGGACAATCTTGTAATGCTCCAACAAGAATGCTGGTTGAAAAATCAATGTATAACGAAGCAGTAGAAAGAGTAAAAAATTATGCTAATAAAACAAAAGTTGATTTACCAGAAAAAGAAGGTGATCATATTGGTCCAGTAATCTCAGAGACTCAATATAATAAAATTCAGACATTAATTCAAAAAGGAATAGACGAAGGAGCAAAATTAGTTGCAGGAGGAATTGGAAAACCTGAGGGTTTAGAAAAAGGTTATTTTGTT
>Ga0209403_10002027_pt1 | contig 24932 bp, 22 predicted proteins | sample ArcticOcean_MG_C_8_FD_187440 | JGI IMG/M metagenome (GOLD analysis project Ga0209403, IMG submission 187440) | Marine microbial communities from western Arctic Ocean - ArcticOcean_MG_CB11_86 (SPAdes) (version 2) | ecosystem: Environmental > Aquatic > Marine > Oceanic | place: Arctic Ocean... | reverse complement strand
GGAGGGCGGCCGCCTCCATAACATCGGACACCCCCCGATTGCGGCGGCCGGGCATCAGATAATGTACGAGCAATCCGACGAACAAACCGCCGGCGGTCGGGACCAGAACGATCTGCCAGTTGGGCAGGTCGCCGATGATATCAGACATTTTTTCAAGCGGCGCGCCGAAGGTGACGCTTTGAACCAGGACGACGGCTTCACGAAATACGATCGCACCGAGAGCGGCGGCGGACCCGGTGATGATTGCGAGCAAAATAAGAATGAGTTGCCGGTTCCGGAAAAAGCGGTAAAGCGGCTTCAGAATCGGCGCTCCGGTCATGCCGCACCGCCGAGCACCGGCAGTCCGTCTGAACAGAATTTGCGAAATGGATTCAAATGCTTGAAAGCCATCGTATTAGGTGTATCCCGGACCGGGACGCGCGAAAAGCTCAAATTACGGTGCCGGCTTCTATTTTCTATGAATGCCGATTGTCCGGCCTTTCTGATCCGGCACCGGAAAGTCCCTATGCTCACTGTACAGATCCGTCACCTTTTGCTGGATGTCTGCCGACATCGGCATAACTTTGCGCGCGCCGAGATCGACATGAACCGTCATGATCTCCGTCGTCGCGGACAAAAACCCCTTTTCGCCGTGATACATGCGATGGAAATAATGCAGCCGCTTTTCGTCATGATCGAGAAGCTGCACCGTGACCCGAACCTCGTCGCCCTCGCGAACTTCGGCGAGATAAATCGTGTGGGTTTCAACCGCAAAGGTCGAACAGTTCGTTGACTGACGGTAGGCCTTGTCGAGCCCGAGGCTGTGATGAAAGGCGTCCGTCGCATGATCGAAGATCAGGACGTAGAACGCCATGTTCAGGTGGTTGTTATAGTCGCACCATTCGCTGCGCACGCGTTCGCGCCAGAATTCTGGCCGCGCGTTTTCGACCATCACGGTTTCATCGCGTGGCGCGCCCGGACAAGCACATCCAGCGCCTTGAAGGCATCCTCGATAAGCGGGAATGTCGGCACACCACGTGGCTCCAGAAAGGCTTTGGCTTCTTCGTTGCAGGCATGATCGCCGCTGAACGATATATAAAGCGGCTTTTTCGGGTATTTCGCCGCCAGTTCGAGAATGAAATCGAGCGACGGCATGCCGAGCTCCCGTGTCAAAATCATGATCGAAACGACAGAATCTACGTTGGGGTCCTTCAGAACCGCTTCCATGGATTCGCGGTAGGCGAATTCCATCCCGTGCACGGTGGCGCTCGGAAAAATATCGACCGGGTTGCTGAGGCGGATAAACGGCGGGCTGATTTCCTTCAATCGATCCATCGTCTTTGCCGTCAGGTCGGGAAACGTCAGATTGAGCCGCTGGCGGCACAAATCGCTGATATGGACGATAAACGCGCCGGACGGCGAGACAAAGCCAACCCGGTTGCCGACCGGAACCGGCATCGACGCCACCGCCTTGGCGGCCAGAAACAGGTGTGAAAACTCATCGATCCGCACCACCCCGGCCTGACGCAGAGCGCCGTCCAGAATACGGTCGTCCGATCCCAGTGAGGCGGTGTGCGACAACGCCGCCTTGGCGCCATCGGCGGTTGCCCCGCCCTTGAGCAGGATAACCGGCTTTTTCCGGGTGACCTCGCGGGCAATCTCGATGAATTCCCGCGGCCGGCGGAGACTTTCAAGGTAAAAGAAAATCGCCTTGGTATGCTTGTCGGTGGCGAGAAACTCGAACACGTCGGTTTCATCGATATCCACCGTATTGCCAAGACCGATACAGCGGGCAACGCCGTAATTTTCCGCCGACATGATGTGCTTCATCATTGCCCCGGTGAAGTTTCCGGTCTGCGCCACATAAGAAATTCCGCCGCGCGGGATTTCACCCAGCGGAAAGAAGCTCGACGTAAAATCTGCGGGCGTGGAGATATGTCCGGCAGTATTGGGGCCGAGCACGCGGACGCCGGTTTCGCGCGCCGCGCGGGACAAATCCTCCTGAAGATCTTCCCCGGCGTGATCGACTTCTGCAAAGCCGCCGGCCACAAGGACGACCGACCCGATCTTCCGCGCCGCACAATCGCGCACCGCCTGCGGCGTCGCCTGGGCAGGCAGGATAACAATCGCCAGATCGATCCCGGCGGGCAGGTCGTCGATCGTCTTGTAGACCTTGAGGCCGAGCAGACGTCCGCCGCGCGGATTCACCGGGTATATGTTTCCCGAATAGCCGTTCGCCCGCATATTTTCAATCACGACACGTCCGGGGCGGCCCTTAGTGGCGGAGGCGCCGACAACGGCGACGTTCCGGGGGGCGAAAAAACGCTTCAGATTTCTCTTTGCGGTCATTTCGATGCCCCGTCGGCGTTAAGAATTACGAGGCCATCCACCGCCACCGGCTTCGAGCCGGATATGATAAGCGGATTAATATCGATTTCGGCGATTTCCGGATTATCGGCCGCCGCCTTGCCAACGCCGACGATCGCGCGAGCGAGCGCGGCCCGATCTACCCGCGGCATGCCGCGAACCGCATCGAGTATCCTGGCGGCGCGAATTTCAGCCATCATGTGCCGGGCGTCGGTCAGGCTCAGCGGTGCAAGCCGGAACGCGACATCTTCCAGCACTTCGGTAAAGATTCCGCCGAGCCCGAACATCACAGAGGGGCCGAATTGTTCATCGCGGGTCATACCGATCATCAGTTCGCGCTCTCCCCGGATCATTTCCTGCACCAGGTATCCGCCTGTAAAATCAGGGCCGGCGCGCGACGAAAGCGTCTTAAACGCCGTCTCGACGTCTTTTGCCGAACCAAGACCGACGGCAACAAGCCCGGCCTCGGTCTTGTGCAGAAGATCTGGTGCGCAGCCTTTGAGAACGACCGGATAGCCGAGACCGTCGGCTGCTTTCGTTGCGGCTGCCGCGCTATCGACCAGTTTCTCGCGCGTTACAGGGACGCCATAGGCGGCAAGCACGCGTTTACTGTCGAATTCGGATAAAGCGCCGTGACCGGATTTTAGTGCCCGGTTGATAAGGCGTCTGATACCTATGGTCTGCACGTTATAGCCCCCGCGATATTATTATCGTTCGTATCCGAGGATCGGCGACAACCACCGCTCGGCGGTTGCGACATCCATCCCCTTGCGCCGTGCATAATCCTCAACCTGATCTTTGGCAATTTTCCCGGTGCCGAAAAACCGGGCGTCCGGATGGGCGATATAATATCCGGAAACCGCAGCCGTCGGGAACATCGCGTAGCTCTCCGTCAACGCGATGCCAACCGCGTTCGTGGCGTCAAGCAGGGCGAACAAACTCTCCTTTTCCGTATGATCGGGACAGGCCGGATACCCGGGTGCGGGGCGGATGCCCTGATAGGCCTCTTTGATCAGTGCGCTATTGTCGAAACTTTCGGATGATCCATAACCCCAGAACTCCTTGCGGACGCGTTCGTGGAGGCGCTCGGCGAACGCTTCGGCCAGACGGTCGGCGAGCGCTTTCAGAAGAATGGCGTTGTAATCGTCATTCGCCTTCTCGAAGCGTCCGACATGTTCATCGATTCCAATCCCGGCCGTCACCGCAAAACCGCCGATGTAGTCGGAGATGCCGGTGTCAGCGGGAGCGACAAAGTCGGCAAGCGCGAAGTTCGGACGCCCGCCGTCCTTCCGCATCTGCTGTCGGATGGTTTGAAAATGCGAAACGATCTCCGCTCGATTTTCGTCCGCATAGATATTTATGGTCTCGGCACCGTCCGAATTTGCCGGGAACAATCCGTATACGCCCCGCGCTGTCAGCCATTTCTCCTCGATCAACTGATCCAGCATACGTTCGGCATCGTCCAGCAATCCCCGGGCGGTATCACCGACCGTGTCGTCATCCAGAATAGCCGGATATGTTCCGATTAGCTCCCATGCCCGGAAAAACGGCGTCCAGTCGATGCGGTCCCGCAGTTCCGACAGCGAATAGTCGTTGAGCACGTGAACGCCCAGCTTGGCCGGCCTGATCGGTTCCCAGTCGGACCAGTGAATCTTGACCTTGTTCTTGCGCGCGTCTTCCAGTCGGACGGCCCGCGCCGCGCTGTCCTTTGCGACATGGCGGCGGCGCGCATCTTCGTGCCCGGCCCGTGTTTTTTCGGCAAAATCATCACGCTGGCTTTCGCTCAGAAGGCTGGAGGCGACACCGACACCGCGCGACGCATCCAGCACATGTACTATCGTGCCGGAATAGGCCGGATCGATACGAACGGCCGTGTGAATTTTCGATGTCGTGGCGCCGCCAATCATCAACGGTATGGTAAAACCTTCCCGCTCCATTTCAGAAGCCACATGCACCATTTCGTCGAGTGACGGTGTGATCAGCCCGCTTAGCCCGATAATATCGACGTTCTCCGTCCGCGCCGTCTCGAGTATTTTCTGCGATGGCACCATCACGCCCAGATCGATGACATCGTAGTTGTTACATTGCAGAACGACGCCGACGATGTTCTTACCGATATCGTGAACGTCGCCTTTGACCGTTGCCATCAGAATCTTGCCATTCGACCGGTCTTTTTCGCCCTCGCGTTTATCATCCTCGATGAACGGGATCAGATAGGCGACCGCCTGTTTCATCACCCGAGCACTTTTCACCACCTGAGGCAGAAACATTTTGCCCTCGCCGAACAAATCGCCGACGACGTTCATGCCGTCCATCAGCGGTCCCTCGATCACTTCGATCGGCCGTTCGGCAGCGAGGCGCGCCGCTTCTGTGTCGTCAAGAATATAGTCGGTGATCCCGTTCACGAGTGCATGCGTCAATCGTTCCGCCACAGGGTTTTCGCGCCACGACAAATCCTCGATGCGTTCTTTCTTTTCGCCTTTGAAGGATTCGGCAGCGTCGACAAGCCGTTCGGTCGCGTCGTCACGCCGGTTGAGAATGACGTCTTCAACCAGTTCGCGAAACTCGGCGGGGATATCTTCATACACCGTCAGCTGACCCGCGTTTACGATACCCATATCCATGCCGGCACGAATGGCGTGGTACAGAAAGGCCGAATGCATGGCTTCGCGCACGGAGTCGTTGCCACGGAACGAAAACGAGACGTTGCTCAAACCGCCCGATATCATGGCATGGGGCAATTGCGCCTTTATCCGGCTCGTCGCCTCGATAAAATCGAGCCCATAGTTATTGTGCTCCTCGATGCCGGTGGCCACGGCGAAGATGTTCGGATCGAAGATGATGTCTTCGGGCGGAAATCCTGCCTGGTTGACTAGTAGATCATACGATTTGGCGCAGATTTCCACTTTTCGATCGGCCGAATCGGCCTGACCCTGTTCGTCGAAAGCCATGACAACAACGGCGGCGCCGTACCAGCGCACCCGTTTCGCCTGGGCGAGAAACGCCTCCTCGCCCTCTTTCATACTGATGGAATTGACGACCCCCTTGCCCTGGACACAGCGCAGTCCAGCTTCGATAACGGACCATTTGGACGAATCTATCATTACCGGAACGCGCGAAATATCGGGCTCGGCGGCCAGCAGATTCAGATACCTGACCATCACCGCTTCTGAATCGATCAGGCCTTCGTCCATATTGATATCGATGATCTGTGCGCCATTGGCGACCTGTTGCCGGGCGACGTCCAACGCGGTGTCGTAATCTCCGGCCTTTATCAATTTTGCGAATTTCGCAGACCCGGTCACGTTCGTGCGTTCCCCCGCATTTACGAACAGCGAATCCGGTCCGATATTCAGCGGCTCCAGACCGGAGAGCCGGCAGCGCGTCTCGATTTCGGGAATGACCCGGGGCGGATTCGCGGCGGCACTCTCGACCAATAACCGCGTATGGTCGGGCGTGGAGCCGCAACACCCGCCGATTAGATTGACGTACCCACTTGCCGCAAATTCGCCAAGAATTTCCTGCATTTCTTCAGGTGTCTGATCATATTCGCCGAACGCGTTCGGTAATCCGGCATTCGGATGGCAGGAAACGAACGTCCCGGCGATTCGGGAAAGTTCCTGGAGATATGGGCGGAGTTCCTGTGCCCCGAGCGAACAGTTCAGTCCGACGATCAGCGGTTCGGCATGCGCGATCGAATTCCAGAATGCCTCCGTCGTCTGCCCGGTCAGCGTTCGGCCGCTGGCATCGGTAATCGCGCCGGAAATGAAGATCGGCAGGTTCATGTCGGCGGAATCGAGAAACTGCTTAACCGCGAAAATTGCCGCCTTCGCGTTCAGCGTATCGAAAACGGTTTCGATCAGCAGAAGATCGACGCCGCCATCGACCAGGCCGGTCACCGATCCCGTATAAACGTCGACAAGTTCACCGAAATTCGTGTTTCGAAACCCGGGGTCGTTCACGTCCGGCGAAATCGACGATGTCCTGTTCGTCGGGCCGAGTACGCCGGCCACAAATCTTGGCTTCTCCGGCGTCTCAGCCGATACTTCGTCGGCAACTGATCTGGCGATCCGGGCGGAAACAAAATTCAGTTCGTATACCCGATCCTCCATCCCGTAATCCGCCATCGCAATAGCGGAGGAATTAAAGGTATTGGTCTCAAGAACATCAACGCCCGAGGCGAGAAACGCCCGGTGAATGGTCTCGATGATATCCGGGCGGGTTAGGCTCAACAGATCGTTATTGCCCTTTTGCGGGAACGGATGGTCGGCAAATCTATCGCCCCGATAGTCAGGCTCCTTCAGCTTGTAGGCCTGAATCATGGTCCCCATCGCGCCGTCGATCGCAAGGATCCGGCTTTCCAGCAGTCGACGAAGTTCCGCCGTCCGGTCGGGTTGTCGATGGGTCGTCTTGTTTTCCGACCCGCCGCCTGAGCGGTCGGCCACGTCGCGCAGGAATTCGGGGATTTTTTTTATCATGCTTCCACATCTAGCGGGGCTTTCCCGGCGTTCGGACGCACGCCAAGGATATGACAGATTGCAAACGACAAATCCGCCCGGTTCAGGGTATAAAAATGAAAGGCGTCAACGCCTTCGGCCTGGAGCAGGCGGCACTGCTCGGCGGCCGCCGTCGCGGCGACCAGACGACGGGTTTCAGGATCGTCGTCCAACCCTTCGAACAGTCTTTCCATCCAGCCGGGGACGGACGCGCCGCACATTTTGCTGAATTTCACGACTTGGGAAAAATTGGTCACCGGCAGAATGCCCGGCACGATCTCCACATCTATCCCGGCCTTGCGGACCCGTTCGACGAAATCAAGGTAAACGCGAGCATCGAAGAAGTATTGTGTGATGGCGCGCGTGGCGCCGGAATCGAGCTTCCGTTTCAGATTGTCGAGATCGTCTGACGTGCTGGCGGCTCCGGGATGGGTTTCGGGATAGGCGGCGACGCTGATCTCGAAATCGGCGACTTTACGCAGTCCCTTAACGAGATCGGACGCGTATGCGTACCCACCCGGATGCGGGGTATAGCCGCCCGCGTCCTCCGGCGCATCGCCCCGCAGGGCGACAATGTGGCTAATACCCGCCTGCCAATATTGCTCGGCGACCTGGTTCACTTCGTCGCGAGTCGCGCCCACACAAGTTAAATGCGCGGCCGCCGACAGCGATGTCTCTCTGTTGATCCGGGTAACGGTGCTGTGGGTGCGTTCGCGCGTCGACCCCCCGGCACCATAGGTCACAGAGACGAATCTGGGCACCAGTGGTTCCAGCCGCGTCACAGACTGCCAGAGCGTCTCGGCCATCTTGTCGGTCTTGGGCGGAAAGAATTCGAAAGAAATCTTCAAATCGCCGTTCGTCGCTGGCGCCGCCGGCAACGGGTATTCCGGTTCTCGATTCTTCATTGCTTGATCCATTCGGTAGACGCACCGGCATCATGACGAACATCGACCGATCGCGGGATGAGCGCCGGCTTTCTGCCGGTCCAGATTTTGACGGTAAGCGGGTCGCCGGGTAGCGAATGCATGTCGGATGCCTGCAGACCGGCCAGGGAAAACAAATCGGTAATTTCCGCGTCGCTGAAACCGAGCCGGCGGTGAGCATGCTCATCTCTCAGCTCTTCGACGACGTGGGGCGCAAAATCGACGATCGCCAGCACACCGCCAGGCGACAACACGCGCGCGGCCTCACTTATTACGGCGCCAGGGTCGTCGGCATAATGAAGTACGAGATGCAGGGTCGCGATATCGAACTCGCAATCGTCGACCGGTAACTGATACATGTCACCCTGTCTGACCTGACATGCCGGTATGTGGGCGACGTCGAGCCTGGACCTCGCGAGCGCAAGCATCTCGCGAGAGAAATCCACGCCGACCGCGCGCGCAACACCACGCCCGAGCAACTCGAGTATACGCCCGGTGCCGGTCCCGATATCGATTATACTTTGCTCGGGGCCGTGAGGCAGGAGCGACAAGAGCGCCGCTTCCACCTCCGCATCGTCGACGTGCAAGGTCCGAAGCCTGTCCCATTGCCCGGCGTTTTCCCGAAAATAGTCCGCCGCTGTCGCTTGTCTTGCCTTTCGGATGTCAGCAAGGCGCTGCATATCGCGCATAAGCTGTGGGTCGGTTTCCGGAAGCTGGGAGAGAATCGAATAACAAAGTGCGTTTCCCCGGGATCCGGTCCGGTCGGCAAGGCGGTAGAAAACCCAAGCCCCTTCGCGAAAGCGGTTCAGAAGATCGGCGTCGCACAAAAGCTTCAGATGCCGGGAAACGCGTGGCTGGCTCTGGCCAAGTATGTGTGTGATTTCGGTGACCGTCAGCTCACCCTGCGCGCAAATAGCCAGAATGCGCAGACGGGTCGGTTCCGCCGCAGCTTTTAGCTGCGTCAAAAGGGTTTTCATGAACGCGCCTCGTGAATGGAAATTTTTCTTATAGAAAAATATACATATAAAGATGTTTATATATCGTTATTCACAAGGATTTCAAGCGCTCTAATGCGTTGTAAATTTGGTAATGCGATTTTTGGCTACGCGTTTAGCGTCCGTGACATTTAAAGCTGGTAGATTCTCTATTTTTACATATACGTAATGACGTATTTGTTTGCATGTCAGGCATTATGGGTAGGATATCGATAGAAACGGCACACGGATTCGGACTCCCCCGACGGTGACCGCCGGATTTCGAATTACAGGCCGGAAACTGAATTTAAGTGTGTCTTTACGAGATCTAGATAACCTTCATGATGTCATCGCTGCCGAAGTCACTATGGAAGAATTGTATCGGTTCGTATTTTGGCATAGTGTCGCGGCCGAAGGTGGACGAGCCTTTTGGAACAAGCGTTTAGTGAACAATCCGGGCGAAGAGGCATGGTTGTCGTGAAAGTGGTTAGGGCTTTTCGAATTAGGGTGCGCGGGACGATAGCGTCGGCTGCGTGCATTGCCTTTCTCGCGGCTGGTTGCGCCACACCGCCACCGGCGGACGACCGGGAAGCGGTTGCGGCCTTTAATGAGGCCAACGATCCATACGAGCCCTTTAACCGGGCCATGCTGGATTTCAATCTCGCCCTGGACAAAGCAATCCTGAAGCCGGTCACCTACGTATACAGAGAAGGCGTGCCGGACCCGCTTCAGACCAACGTTCACAATTTTCTGTCGAACCTCCGTGGACCAATCGTGTTTGCAAACGACCTGTTGCAGGGCGAATTCGAACGCGCGGGGACGACGTTGTTGCGATTCGCCATGAACTCGACCATCGGGCTTCTGGGCATAAATGATTTCGCCGCAGAGGCCAGCATTCCAGAGCATGAAGAAGATTTCGGGCAAACGCTCGCGACATGGAATGTTGAAGAGGGTCCCTATCTCGTTTTACCGATTTTCGGGCCATCGAATCCAAGAGACGGTATCGGCCTGCTCGCAGACAGTCTGATGGATCCATTCACCTGGCTGACACCTTTCGAATTCCGCGCCGCGCGAACACCCGGTCAGGCGATCGATCGCCGTGCCCAAGCGTACGATCAGATCAACGATCTCGAAAAGAACTCGCTCGATTTCTACGCAGTGATCCGGAGTCTTTATCGGCAGAAGCGCCGCAGCGAAATCCGGAACGGTGCTCCCTCGTCCTCCAAACCGATTCCCGGTGGCCTTTCTGGTCTTCCTACGCCCAAACCTGAAGGGCAGCAAAGCAAAGCGACGTCTCCAGGAAAGTAATATGTACCGTTCACCTACTTCAGCGCTGAGCGCGTTTGTTCTGCTTCTTCTGGTCTATGCATCCCCAGCGGTCGCGGCAAATCCCGAAATTTTTATCAAGGGCCTGGGCGACAAAGCCATTGCCTCCCTGAACGAGCAAGGCATCTCCCAGGATGAAAGGATCAAGCGTTTCCAGTCGCTTCTCAATGACGCGTTTGATCTTCCCCAAATCGCCCGGTTCACCCTTGGTCGTTACTGGCGCGTTGCAACCGACGCCGAAAAGACGGAATTTGTTGAGGTATTCGAAAAATTTGTCATTCAGACTTATTCCGCACGCTTTCAGGACCTCAGCGGCAAAAAACTAACCGTGACCCAATCGCGGGAAGTCTCGGCCACCCAGACGCTGGTTCTGTCCGAAATTCTGATACCGGGCAAACCGTCGATCAAAATAAACTGGCGGGTCCATTCAAAAGATACGCAACACAAAATCGTCGATGTCATGGTCCAAGGCATCAGCATGAGCGTTACGCAACGCGATGAATTTGCCGCCGTCATTCGTCAGACCGGCGGCAAAGTTGGCGGCCTGATTAAGGCATTGCGGCGCAAGACCGCTTCGAACTAACCGGTTCCCTGACGTTATCCGCGCCGATCAGCCCCGCGTAAGCGGTTTGTATTTTATCTGTTTCGGGTTATCAGCATCGTCGCCCAGGCGCCGCCGCCGGTCAGCCTCGTAGTCGCCATAATTTCCCTCGAACCAGGTCACCTGGCTGTCTCCCTCGAAGGCGAGAATATGGGTTGAAATCCGATCCAGAAACCAGCGGTCATGGCTGATTACCAGCACACAGCCCGCATAGTCGAGCAGCGCGTCTTCAAGTGCCCGGAGGGTATCGACGTCAAGGTCGTTCGTCGGCTCATCAAGCAGCAGCACATTGGCCTGGGATTTGAGCATCTTGGCGAGGTGCACGCGATTGCGCTCTCCGCCGGATAGCTGACCGACTTTTTTCTGCTGGTCGGGCCCGCGGAAATTAAAGGCACCGCAATAGGCCCGGCTCTGCATCTTATTTTCGCCGAGTTCGACGATATCTTCCCCGTCGGAAATCTCCTCCCACACGGTCTTGTCGGAATTCAGCGAATCGCGGCTCTGGTCGACGTAACCGAAAACCACCGTGTCGCCTAGGCGCAGCGAACCGGAACTTGGCTGCTCGGATCCGGTGATCATCCTGAACAGAGTGGTTTTGCCGGCGCCGTTGGGTCCGACAATGCCGACGATGGCGCCGGGCGGAACCTTAAAACTCAGATTTTCGATCAGCAGGCGGTCCTCGAACCCCTTGCCAAGGCCATCGGCCTCAATCACCAGATCACCAAGCCGCGGTCCCGGCGGAATAACAATCTGTGCGGAATCCGGCTTCCGGTCTTTGGCGTCGGCAAGGAGTTGCTCATACGCCGTGATCCGCGCCTGGTTCTTTGCCTGCCGCGCGCGCGGAGAAGCACTGATCCATTCGCGTTCGCGTTCCACGGTGCGCTGGCGCGCCTTCTCCTGTTTGTCCTCCTGCGCCAGACGCTTCTGCTTCTGTTCGAGCCAACCCGAATAATTCCCTTCGAAGGGAATTCCGCGGCCGCGATCAAGTTCGAGAATCCAGCCTGCCACGTTGTCGAGGAAGTACCGGTCATGGGTAACCGCGACCACCGTGCCCTCGTAATCCTCCAGATGCCGCTCCAGCCAGGCAACGGATTCCGCATCCAGATGGTTTGTCGGCTCATCGAGCAGCAGTAAATCAGGTTGGCGCAACAACAGGCGGCACAACGCAACCCGGCGCCGTTCGCCGCCCGACAGCTTGGAAACATCGGCGTCGCGGGGCGGACAACGCAGCGCATCCATCGCAATTTCGAGCTTCCGTTCCAGATCCCATCCGTTGACGGAATCTATTTTCTCCTGCAATTCCCCCTGCTGTTCGATCAGGGCGTTCATTTCGTCATCGTCCATCGGTTCGGCAAACTTCAGGCTGATTTCCTCAAACTCCTGAAGCAGCTCGTGGGTTTCGCGCATGCCTTCAAGAACGTTGCCATAGACATCCTTGTTCGGGTCCAATTCGGGCTCCTGATGCAGGATGCCGACCTCCGCCGCCTCGGCGGCCCACGCTTCGCCGTTATATTCTTTCTCGTCGCCCGACATGATCCGCATCAGCGTTGATTTACCGGCGCCGTTGGCGCCCAGCACCCCGATCTTCGCGCCCGGCAGGAACGCCAGCGTCACATCCTTCAGGATTTCGCGTCCACCCGGGAATGTCTTGTTGAGATGACTCATCGTGTACACGTACTGGTATGACGCCATATCGTTTTAGTCTCCTGCGGGCAAAAATTTCGGCCCTTGTTAACGCCACTCGAGACGATTTTCCAGAATTTGATCAGTCTCGGGAATTCAAATCCGGGGTTCATAACAGGGATGTGGCGAATGCCGAAGCGAACTCTGATAGAATTGCCTTGCTCCCCCCTCCCTGACGGCACAATCAGATGACAAAACCCGACCCCGTTACTGTCCAGATAATCCGCAGCCGGGTTTCCAGTCTCATGGAAGAGATGGATTACCGTTTCTATCGGTCAGGGTACTCAACCATCGTTAGGGAATCGCGGGATTTCAGTTGCGTTATCACCGACCGTCAGGGACGCCTTGCCGTTTCGCCGCCGATGTTCTTTCACGGTCCCGTATATTACCACCTTATCCAGCGTATTCTTGAGCTATACGGCGAAGCCGGGCTTGCCGACGGCGATACGCTGGTTTGCAATCATCCCTATGAAGGCAACTTGCCTCATTTGCCCGATATGGCGCTTGTCACACCGGTTTTCTGCGACGGCGCGCTCGTCGCCTTTACCGCCAGTATAGCCCACAAGGCGGACATGGGCGGCGCCGTCCCCGGCAGCACCTGGGGACAGGCGACCGAGCTGTTTCAGGAGGGTCTTCTGCTGCCGCCGGTCAAGATTGCCCGGGACGGCAAAATAAACGCCGATATGGAACGGCTGATCGCGTCAAATTCCCGGGCGCCCGAACTTGTTCTTGGCGACATGAACGCCCAGATCGGGATCACCGGCATCGGACGGAAAAGGCTTCAAACACTTTGCGAAAACTTCGGCGCCGATACTTTCATCGCCGCCATGGATGCTATTATTGAAGCGTCGGATCGCAGCTTTCGAACCGCAATTTCCGGCCTCCCCGATGGCGAATATTGCTCGGAAGGCTTTCTCGATAATGACGGTGTCGATCAGGACCTCCCGGTGCGCCTGCATGTCCGGATATCCGTCAATGACGGAGACGTGCATTTCGATTTCACGGGATGCGCCTCGCAAACGCGGGGTCCGGCAAACCTGCGCCTCGCGATGGTCGAGGCCTGCGTGTTCTATTGCCTCATCGGGTTTCTCGACCCGAACATCCCTTACAGCGATGCCGCCCGCGAGCTGGTGAAATTCACTTTTGCGCCGCGCTCGGTCCTGAACCCGGAGCCGCCGGCGCCATGCTCATCCTATATGAAGACCTGTCACAAGCTGGTCGATGTCATCCTGCAGGCGCTTGATCCGTTCATGCCCGGCCGGGCAATCGCCAATGCCGGCGGCAGCGGCGGCAGCATCGTCGTCGCCTGGGGAGACGCTGCCCCGGGCCGCGGAAATCAGTATGAAATATTTGGCTCGGCCTATGGCGCCGGGCTGGGAAATGACGGGACCACCGGCGTCACCACGCATCTCGCAAACCTGTACGGAACCCCGCTCGAAATCATCGAGTCCGAATTTCCCTGCCGCGTCACCTGCTACGAGCCGATTGCAGATACCGGCGGCGCCGGAGAATTTCGCGGCGGTCTGGCGTTTCGCCGCGATTATGAACTTCTTGCCCCTGCCAGCGTCGTCTACCGGGCCGACCGGGCGACGGTCGCGCCAAGTGGTCTTGCCGGCGGCGGCGACGGGGCGAAAAGCCGGTTTCTGCTATCACCGGGCACGCCGGACGAAAAGCAGTTGCCGGCGTCTTTCCGTGAAAATTTCGAACCTGGCACTCAGTTCAGCCTGCAGACGGCAGGCGGCGGCGGCTACGGCGATCCTGCGGAAAGATCCCCCGAATCCCGCACCCGGGACCTCGCCGAAGGATATGTAACGGCCGACGCCGTACCGCGGTAGGATACGTCATCCGGTTCAGACGCCGAACGCCTTCCGGGCCAGACTGCATGCCGATTTTTAGGGAAACACACGCCCATGCCCAATCCCGCGCCAAGCGCTATCGAAAAGGCGCTCGCCATCAATCTCGACCCGCTGAAATACGGCACGATCGTCGAGATCGGCGCCGGTCAGGAGGTCGCCCGGTGGTTCTTTCAGGCAGGCGCCACCGCAGGATCAGTTGCCAAAACCATGTCGGCCTACGACATGCAATTCAGCGACGAAATCTACGGAGCGGAATCAGGCGGCCGCTACGTATCGCGGGGTCGCCTCGAACGCATGCTGGAGCACGAATTCGACCTTATCATTTCACGGATAGGCGACACCCGCCCCAAGGAATCGACTTTCTTCACGTTCGCCAACACGGTCGCGGCACAGGGCTTTCAAAGGCGCGACGAGTGCCACGGGTGGATGGGCGTACGGCTGCAGACGGCGCCGGGCCAGCCGCCGGACGATATCATTCTGCATGTCCGCATGCTCGACGACACCAATGTCGAACAGCAGGAAGCGCTTGGCATCCTTGGCATCAACTTGATTCACGGCGCATATTTTCTGGCGGATGCGCCCGAGAATTTGCTGCGCGGATTGATGGACAATCTCAAATGGGGCCGCGTCGAGGTTGATCTCGTCGAATTCCGCGGCCCGACGCTGGGCAAGATCGACAACCGCCTGATGGCGCTCGAACTCGTCAAGGCGAGTCTGACTCGGGCGGTGCTGTTCGATCCGTCGGGCGCGGTGGTGGTCCCGGCAGAGGCGCTCTACAAGCGCAGCGTGATGGGTCTGCGCGGCAGTTTTCGCCCGGTCACCGACATTCAGATCGCGATATATGAGGACGCGCGCCGGCGCTTCGCCGGCGGTACGGACGTGGATGCCGACAGGATGATCGGCATCGCAGAGATGACTATGGCCGAGCTTGCGAACGAAGGCGGAATCGACACCGCCGACTTCCTCGCCCGCGTCGACGCCCTGTCGAACCACGGGTTTCATGTCCTGATCTCGGAATTTTTCCGCCACTTCCGGGTGCGCCAATACTTCGCCAGCCATACAAACGCACCTGTCGCCTTTGCCACCGATGTGGATAATTTCGCCGACATCATGCGTGAGGAATATTATGACGGGCTAAGCGGCGGCATTCTGGAAGGCCTCGGCAACCTGTTTCCGCGCGACACCACGGTCTATGTCTACCCGGGCCGCCACGGCGCCGGGTTCGAGGATTTGCAGGTCGCCAGCCATTTGCGGCCGCTGGTCGCCTATCTGCGCGACCTCGGCCAGATCGTCCCGGTCGAGGATTTCATGCCGGGCGTTACGGCCGGCGAATAACGCTGCCTAGCGCCGTTCGGGGCTTTACAAAGCACCGGCAGACGGATTTATAGTCCGGCCCAACGCCCAGACAGGAGACACCTATGAAAATCGAACTGTATTACGCCCCCGTAACCTGCGCGATGGCGCCTTATATAACCTTGACCGAAGCCGGCGCGGATTTCGAAGTACACGCCCTGAATTTTCGGACAAAAGATCACCTGAAACCGGAATATGTGAAGATAAACCCCAAACACAAGGTGCCGATGCTGATCGTCGACGGGCAGAAATTGACCGAAAACGCTGCCATCCACCTATGGATATCGCGCACTTTCCCCGACACCAACCTCATTCCGGCCGGTCCCTGGGAACAGGCGCAGGCAGTGTCGATGCTGTCCTGGTGCTCGGGCGGCATTCATCCCTATCTCAGCCGCATCAACAATCCGGCGAATGTCTGTGACATCGACGGAACTGCCGACAGCGTTGTCGCCCACGCTTCGGACGCGTTGTACGAGCTGTTCGGCCTGGCCAACGAACTTCTCGACGGGCGCGACTACCTGCTCGGCGATTTCACAGCGCCCGATGCCCATTTCTTCTGGTGCACCCGCCGTTTCACCCAGTTCAAGCTCGACCTCGCCCGCTTCCCCAACGTCGTCGCCCATTTCGAGCGCATGCAGACCCGGCCGAGCGTTCAGAGCCTGCTGGCCTTCGAGAAGGAAACGATTGAGGGATTCAAGAAAGCGGCGGCCTGACACAATTCGGCCTTAACCTGCCATCAACGGCCAGAATGACGCTGCCCGCCCTTTGACGCACGGAGAATTGCGGCGTAATTTCCTGAGAATAATTAGACTTCGAACTAATACGGGATCAGCGCGGAAATCCGCGCTTCACAGGGAATGGAGGCACGGAAAAAATGTCGGATTACATGCTGAGCATTGAGGGCCAAGTTGTCATCGTCACCGGTGGCGGCAAGGGCATTGGGCGGGTGTATTGCCGTGAGCTTGCCAAAGCGGGCTGCAAGGTCGTGGCCGCCGATATCGACGATGCCGCAAACGCGGAAACCGTCGCCGAAATTCGCGATGCCGGGGGCGAGGCGATTGCCGCCACCACCGACGTGTCTGACGAAGCGGCGACTGAAGAAATGGCCGCCAAGACAATTGAGGCTTTCGGACGCATCGACGGGCTGATCAATAACGCGTCGTTGATGAGCGTTCTGGAACGCCGCGACTGGTTCAAGATTCCGGTCGACGAATGGGACCGCGTGCAGGAGGTCAACATGCGGGGCGTGTTCCTGTGCTGCAAGGCGGTCTTCCCACAGATGCAGAAACAGAAATCCGGCAGCATCGTGAATATCTCGTCCGGACGGTTCTGGCACGGCACCCCCAACCGGCTTCACTATTCGACGTCCAAGGCGGGCGTGATCGGGCTGACCCGGTCGCTCGCGCGCGAGATCGGCCCAGACAACATAACAGTCAACGCCATCACGCCGGGCTTCACCCTGTCGGACACGCAGGTATCGTCATCCGGCGATTACGCACAAAACAACGCCCCGCCCTCGGACCGCTGCATCCAGCGGCACCAGTATCCGGAAGATTTGTGCGGCGCTGTGATGTTCCTGCTGTCGCCCGGTGCGAACTTTATTTCAGGCCAGACCATCAATGTCGATGGCGGCCAACAGATGCACTAACCCCGGCAATCGGGTAAATCCAAAAGGACTTGAAGAATGGCGGATGGCGGATTCAAAAATCTCGGCGAATACGCAAAACCGCGCGCAGACCTGCCTGAATGGATCCACCGGGCGGGGGAAATAGGCCTTTTTCTCGACCGGCTCTGATTCAGCGTCAAGCGGTAGCAGAATATGGATAGCGCCCGCCCCGTCCGGTTTACCAATATTGGTGTCGATACCGGCGGAACCTTTACCGACCTCGTCCTGATCGACGATCAGGGCGTAATACGCACCGAAAAATCCTTTTCCACGCCCGATGCCCGGGAACGAGGGGTATTTGACGTTTTGGGTCGCGCCGCCGTCGCGCTGAACACCTCGGTTGGCGATATCCTGTCGCGAACCGATATTTTCGCCCATGGCACGACCGCGTCGACCAACGCCCTGATACAACGTAAAGGCGCGCGGGTCGGCGTGCTGTTCACCGCCGGTTTTGAAGACACGTTGGTAATCGCCCGCGGACCGATCGGACGCGTCGGCGGGCTGCCGCAATCGCAGGCAATGGATTTCATCCATACCGAGCCGCCGGAACCCATCGTCCCGCGCGATATGGTCCGGGGCGTTGCGGAACGTGTTGGATCCGATGGCGCCATTGTGTCCCCCTTAGACGAAACCGCGCTGCGGAATGCGATCCAGGATCTCGTTGAAAATGGCGCCGAAAGCCTTGCCGTCTGCCTGTTATGGGCATTCCGCAACCCGGCGCACGAACAGCGTATAGACGATATCTGTCAGGACGTGGCACCCGGGATTCCAGTCAGTCTGTCCCACCAGATCGCCCCAAAAATGGGTGAATTCGAGCGCGCCGTGACGACCGTCATCAACGCTTATATCGGCCCCCTGACGCAGGCCTATATCGGCGATCTGGACCAGGGATTGTCTTCGGACGGGCTCGCCAATCCGATCCAGGTGATCACATCAACCGGCGGCGCGGCCCGGGCCGCCACAATTGGCAGGCAAGCCGTTTCGGTCGTCAATTCAGGTCCGGTCGGCGGGCTGGTAGCGGCGCGTTTTCTCGGCGATCAACTCGGCCACGACAAAATCATCACGGCCGACATGGGCGGCACCAGCTTCGATGTCGGTCTGATCGACGGCGACACCCTTGAAGAAGACCCCCGCCCGTTTCTCGACCACGGCCTTCCGGTCGCGCTACCGGCGGTAAAACTGGTCACGATCGGCGCCGGCGGCGGCAGTATCGCCTGGACGGATGGCTACCGGCTTCATGTCGGCCCGCAAAGCGCCGGCGCAGACCCTGGGCCTGCCGCCTATGGGCGCGGCGGCGCCGAACCCACCGTCACCGATGCGCTGGTCGTCTGCGGCATTGTCGATCCCGATAATTTTTTCGGTGGCGGGTATAAACTCGATCCGGCGTTGTCCGAACGCACTATTTCCAGTCGCATCGGAGAACCGCTGGGGTTGGATCTGCACGAAGCGGCAGCCGGTATTCTTGAGATCGTCAATGCCCGCATGGCAAACCTGATCCGCAAGGTATCGATCGAAAGCGGTCACGATCCAGGCGACTTCACGCTCTACGCTTATGGCGGTGCGACGGGCGCCCATTGTGCGGAATTCGCGCGCCATCTTGGTATCGGCAATCTGGTCCTGCCCTATGCCGGGCCGGTTTTTTCCGCCCTCGGTGTCGCAATTGCCGATATCGTATACACGCACACGCGGTCGGAACCGGTGCTGCTGAACGGCCGCGCGCCGGAAACCGTCAATCGAAATTTCGCGGCACTCCGCATTGCCGCCGCGGACGATATGCGGGATGCCGGGATCGATCCCGCGACCTGCGAGCTTCGCTACCGTGTGGAAACCCGATACCAGGGTCAGATGAACGAGGTAACGCTGGATTGGCCGAAGGAAACTTTCGACGAACGCGACATCGAAATCCTGCGCGATAAATTCGAAAGCAACTACCAGAGGCGCTTCGGCCCGGGCACGACGCGGCCGGAAACACCGTTGGAGCTGATCAGTTTCCGCGTCGAGGCGAGCCATCCGACACGCCGCCCGGCACTGGCGACGATCGAAGATTCGGCCATTTTGGCGGAAACTGGCAAAGTACGGCCCGTGTATCAGCGGGGCACCGGGTTCGTGAGCGCCGATATTGTCGATTTCCGGGCATTGCGCGCAGGGCAGATATACCACGGCCCCGCCGTTATAGAGCGCAGTACGACAACAATCTGGCTGCCGCCCGGCTCGACAGCCACAATGGACGGGTACGGCAATCTTTCCATCGCTCCGGGGGCGGCCTCATGATCGATCCGATTACGTTCGAAGTCGTCAAGCATCGGCTATGGCAGATCAACGACGAGCAGGGCCTCGCGATCAAGACGATTTCCGCTTCGCCGATCGTCGTCGAAGGCAACGATTACAATGTTGGCCTGTTCACGGCCGACGCCGAACTCGTGACCGCCGGGATCGGCTCGCTTGTCCACGTCACGACCATGGGCGACGCCGTGGCGTCTGTCATCAAGGGCGCCGGCGTCATCCGCGAAGGAGATGCCTGGATGCTCAACGATCCGTTTCTCGGAGCGCTGCACCAGAGTGACGTGGTCGTCGCGAGCCCGCTGATCCGCGACGGCGAAGTTTTCATGTGGATTGCCAACGTGCTGCATCATCCCGATGTCGGCGGTATCGATGAGGGTAGTTTCTGCATCAACGCCCGCACGCTGGACGACGATCCGCCGCGCTTTTTCATGAAAATTCTCGACCAAGGCGAATTGGTCACGGAATCCGAACAGATATTCGTCACCAACTCACGCCTGCCTGACGCGGTCGCGCTTGATCTTCGTGCCCAGATCGGCGCCATCAACGTCGCGACGAAACGGCTTCATGCCCTGTTGGATGACCGCGGCGAAGACCTTGTGCGCGACGTGATGCGCCAGTCGATCGACCTCGCGGAGCGCCAGATCCGCGATTTCATCCGCGGTTTGCCGGACGGCTCGTGGCAGGGCGAAGCATGGATGGACGGTGTCCGGGTCGGCGACGAACGCATCTGCAAGGTCGCCCTCACCCTGACCTGCGACGGCGATACGCTGCGGTTCGATTATTCAGGATCGTCCGAACAGGTCGATGCCGCGGTGAACAGCACCATTTCGGCAACCGTCGCCGGATCTGCCGTGCCGCTCTACAGCTTCCTGTGTCAGGGCGATATCGACTGGAATGACGGGCTAAAACGCTGCATTGAGGTCTTCGCCCCCGAAGGCACCGTCGTCAACGCCACCTATCCGGCGCCGGTCAGTATTTCAACCGTCGGATTCCGCTGGCTGGTCACCGTCGCGGCTACCCAGGCGGTTGCCCGCATGTTCAACAGCTCGGAGCAGCACCGCGACCGCGCCTGCCCGTCATGGAATTCGTCGAGCAACTGCAACAATATCTTCGCCATGCTGCCCGATGGCAGGCGCACCGGCTCGCTGCTGTCCGATCATCGTGGTTCGGGCGCGGCGGGGCGCTCGTTCGCCGACGGGTTCGACCATGCCGGCACGGTGACGTCCTATGCAAGCAGCCTCGGCAATGTCGAGGGGACCGAATGGAAACTGCCGGTTCTTTATCTGTATCGCCGCCGCCTGATGGATTCGGCTGGACCGGGCGAATTTCGCGGCGGCGCGACCAGCGAGGTCGCGATCACGCCTTACGGCGTCGACGAACTGACGCTGAAGCTCACCAATACCGCCGGAACCGAACAGACCAACGCCCATGGCCTTGAGGGCGGTTACCCGGGTGCGGGGTCCCAATCCGCCCTGGTGCGCGGCACCGGCGTAAACGATCTGGTGTCGAGCGGCAGGCCTGTTTCCGGCCTGGCCGACGCCGGCGGAACGCTGACCTTTTTACCCTCCAAGGCCGATGAAGTGATCCGCAAGGGCGACATTTACGGTTTCTGGGCGGCCGGCGGTGGCGGTTTCGGCGACCCATTGCGGCGCCCACCCGAAAAAGTCGCCCTAGATGTTCTCGACAGGGTCTACTCTCTTACGACGGCTGAGCGCGCTTATGGCGTTGTCTTCGGCGATGACGGCTCGGTCGACGGGGCCAAAACCACGGCGCTCCGCGAAAAGATCCACAAACAGCGGCGCATCGATGCCGGCAAGGCGTCAAAGACGTCGGGACCGGCCTGCCTCTCCTGCGGCCGGAACGACGGATTTGCGGTCTCGCGGCACCCGCTGCGCCGGGCAGGTCCCCGGATTGCGCTTAGATATGGCGGCGACGGGCCGAATTTTGAGCTTGAAGAGACCAACTGCCGGTCCTGTGGCGCGCTGGTCGATGTGTCCGAAGTTCTCAAGGAAACCGCAATGGAAGGAGCAACGTAATGGCGATTCAATCAGTGGGGGTCATTGGCCTGGGCAAGATGGGCGGCCCGCTGGCGCGGCATCTGGCCGGCGCCGGTTTTAGCGTCGTGGGATACGACGTTGCTGCGGCGGCGATAGCGGCAGTTGCGAAATCAGGCGTCACCGCGGCGCAGACCTGCGCCGATATCGGATCACAATGCGATCTCGCCATCGTCGGCGTCGGATTCGATTCGGAGGTCGAAGAGACCGTTTTTGGCGAAACAGGCATTCTCGCCGGCGCAAAGGACGGTTTGATTATCGCCATCGCGTCCACCATCGCACCGGCAACGATGAAACAGATTGCCGCCCGCGCGGCGGACCGGAATGTAACGTTTATCGATATCCCGATGTGCCGCGGCGAACAGGCTGCGATCGACGGGGAATTGCTGATCATGGGCGGTGGCGACCAGAAGGCGTTCGACGCGTGCCGCCCCGCATTCGAGACGTTTTCGAATTCGATCTTCTATCTCGGGGACCTCGGCGCGGGGCAGGTCGGCAAGATGGTCAACAACCTCATCCTGTGGTCCTGTATTTCTGCCAATACGGAAGGCATGGCCCTGGCGTCGGCGCTGTCCGTCGATACGGCCGCGCTGCGCGACGCGCTGCTCGATTCCAGCGCGCATAACTGGGCGATGGACGTCCAGGCGGACCAGTGGGAAATGCCGTGGGCGGAAAAGGACATGTCGATCGTGCTCAAGGAAGCCGACGCCGCCCGCCTCAGCCTGCCGCTTTGCGGCTCGGTGAAGGAAGTGATAAAAGGCATCAAGATCAATCTCGGCCAGGGAATGCCGAAGGAACGCTGAATACCGGCGGATTCTGTCAAATTCCGGCCAAAATTTTCGGGAAATATCACATGGCGCAGAACATCTGGTCCGTCTATTTGTCGGGCGAAATTCATTCGGACTGGCGTGAACGTATTCGCAGCGGCGCCGAGGCGGCGGATCTTCCGGTCGAGTTCCACGGCCCGGTCACCGACCACGCTTCGAGCGACGATTGCGGCGTCGAGATTCTTGGTGCGGAAGGCAACGATTTCTGGAAGGATCACAAAGGTGCAAAGATGAACGCCATCCGCACCCGCACATTGATCGAACAATCCGACGTGGTCGTCGTCCGTTTCGGCGAGAAGTACAAACAATGGAACGCGGCATTCGATGCCGGCTTCGCCGCCGCGCTCGGCAAACCGATGATCACGCTGCACGATGAAGACCACACCCATGCCCTGAAGGAGGTCGATGCCGCGGCGCTTGCCGTCGCCCAGACCCCGGAACAGGTCGTACGCATTCTGAACTATGTAATCGAAGGAAAGCTCTAAAATGGACGTAAGAAGAATTGTCACAGGACATGATGAAAACGGTAAAGCGATTGTGGTCTCGGACGGGCCGACACCCAACGTATTGAAGCCGGATAACCGGCCGGGCGTCGAAATTCACAATCTGTGGGTGCTCGACGAATCTCCCGCCAAAGTTCATGGACCGGAAGAATCCGTCGATCGCCAGATCGGCCTGCTGCCGCCAAAGAACGGCTCAGTGTTCCGGGTTATCAAATTCCCGCCCGAAAAAGACTGGATCGACAATGTCGACCGCGAAGCAGCCAAAAGCAGCTTTGCGTCGATTGGCGCCGAAGGCGCCGCGGATGCCGGCGAGCCGCCGCATCCGCTGATGCACAGGACCGAGACCGTGGATTACGCGATCTGTCTGCAGGGTGAAATGTATCTTGTCCTCGACGATTCGGAATTGCTGATGAAGGCAGGCGATACCTGCGTACAGCGCGGCACCAACCACGCCTGGTCAAACCGGAGCGACAAAGACTGCCACATGATGTTTTCGCTGGTCGACGGTACGTTCGACAAATAGCCAATCTGACATCGCGACTTGGAAAGGGCTGTCCTACCGGGATGGCCCTTTTATTTTTTCTCCATCTGATCGACCACATAGTCGACTCCTGCGCCCACCGCGCCGCCGACCGCCGCCCCACAGGCAACACATCCTCCGGTGACCACGGTGACGGTAGCCCCCGCCGCCGCGCCAATCGTGCCGCCGCTCAGCACGCGCTGAGATTGGGCGTCCACGTTTTCACAGCCGCCTAACACAAGCGCACCGGCGAGGAGGAGCGGAATTAAGATTTCGGGTACCTGGGCAATTTGTGTCTCCGTCTGTTGTCGGGTCCGACGCAGACAATAGATATTCTGAGCGGCCCGGCGTGTGTCAATTTGGGGACTTTTACCGCTAAATGCCCGGTTCTTCCGCTAAATATCCAGCTCGGTGCCTACAACGCTGTTTCAGCGTTAACATTTCCTTCTTCTTCGCGCGCTATGGTTAATCCTTGAAACTTCGTCCTTCAGGATTAAACGTGAATTCGATGAAATTCGATTACGATCTCGTTTGTATCGACAGCGGACCGGCGGGCCAGCGCGGCGCGGTACAGGCGGCGAAACTCGGCAAACGGGTCGCCATTATCGAAAAACAACGCGCCGTGGGCGGCGTTTGCCTGCATACTGGGCGATTCTGAGCAAAACGTTTCGCGAAGCCGTCCTGTCATTCGCGAATATCGCGAACGGGCTGTCGAACGGCGTCTCGGCTGAGAACTCTGCACCTGCCAAGTCCGGCAAGGCGAAGCCCTGCGCGCAAGAACTGTTCGGCCGAGTTGACCAGATCGTCGACCGTGAAATCACGGTTCAGGACGACCAGATTTCGAGAAACGATGTGGAGGTCATTGAAGGCAGTGCGGCTTTCACAGACCCGCACACGCTTCGTATTCAGACCGCTAGCGGAATCCGCACGGCGACGTCCGAAAACATCCTTATCTCGGTCGGCACGCGGCCGTCACCGCCGCAAGATTTTGAGATCGACGGACAGTTCGTGATCAACAGCGACGAGATATTCAACGTCCAGGAAATTCCGCGCAGCGTCGTCGTCATCGGCTGTGGCGTGATCGGGATCGGGATCGGGATCGAATATGCATCGATGTTTGCCGCCCTTGGCGTAAATGTCACGGTTGTAGATGGTCGTCGGCGCCCGCTCGAATTTCTCGATCACGAGATCGTCGACAAACTGGTCCATCAAATGCGCGACAGGGGCGTTCTGTTCCGTCTCGGCGAAACCGTCGAAGGGGTGGAGGTAAAACGCAACGGCCGCAGCACCGTGGTGGTCTCGCTGGCGTCAGGGAAACGCTGGCCGCCGATCTCGCGTTGGTTTGCGCCGGCCGGGTGGGCGCGACCGACAGCCTGAACCTCGCGGCCGCCGAACTTGAAGCAGACGACCGCGGCAGGCTGGTCATGGGTGAGAATTTCCGGACCACGTAGTCCCATATCTTCGCCGCCGGCGACGTCATCGGATATCCGAGTCTGGCCGCAACATCGTCCGAACAGGGCC
>Ga0209403_10002026_pt1 | contig 24941 bp, 24 predicted proteins | sample ArcticOcean_MG_C_8_FD_187440 | JGI IMG/M metagenome (GOLD analysis project Ga0209403, IMG submission 187440) | Marine microbial communities from western Arctic Ocean - ArcticOcean_MG_CB11_86 (SPAdes) (version 2) | ecosystem: Environmental > Aquatic > Marine > Oceanic | place: Arctic Ocean... | reverse complement strand
CCATATCTTCGCTGAGTACATAAAGAATAGAGCAGTAAACATGTTAAAATTATACAGTTATTATCGTTCCTCTGCCGCCTTTCGTGTGCGCATTGCCTTGGAACTCAAAGCATTGAATTGGGAATCTATTCCTGTTAATTTACGTTTGGGTGATCAAAAACTGACAAGTTTTAAACAAAACAATCCACAAGGTTTGATTCCACTACTGGAGACAAACGGACATTTTATTGCCCAATCTCTGGCGATTATTGAGTACCTTGAGGAACTGCATCCGGAACCACAACTTTTGCCTTCAGGAATAACTGAACGTGCGCAGGTTCGTGGGGTTGCTTACCAGGTTGCGATGGAGATACATCCCTTAAATAATTTACGTGTACTGAAGTATTTGGAAGATGAGCTGGATTTGGACGAAGACAAAAAAACGTGTTGGTATCATCACTGGATTGCAGAAGGCTTTAAAGCTGTTGAAAAAACTCTTAAAAATTACGGTTCTGGAGGACAATTCAGTTTTGGTGATTCACCGAGTATGGCAGATGTCTGCCTGATTCCGCAGGTCTATAACGGTCTGCGTTTTAAGTGTGATCTTTCTGCTTATCCAATCATTCAATCCATTTGGGATAACTGTATGAAATTGGAAGCCTTTAAAACTGCTGCTCCGGAAAATCAGCTTGATGCCTCAACCTCTTAGTTCTGTGTCTAAGACAGTGTCTAACTCCTGATGATGTGATTTTTAGCTTGTCGCTTTGTTAGACTATATTTAAATAAATTTGCTCAAACAGCAGCAGTTTTTGAGATTATACTAATGATACTTATATTATTTTGAAGCACTCTTTTTCTATGATTTCACTTCCCAGTACACTGCACGGGCGGATGCTGCTGTTGATGTCGCTTTTGCTGGGCGTGCTGGTCAGCATCACCTGGCTACTGGTTTCTGTACTCGTTTCTTCAATTCTGGAAGAATACATAGGACGCAATGCTTTGAATGTCTCAAAGGCAGTTTCGTTGACAGCAGAAATTCAGCAAGGTTTACTCAAGCAAAATTCTTCAGAGATTCAGCAATATGCAGAATCTGTAAGAAAAGCAACCGGAGCAAAATTTGTGGTTGTAGGAGACCATGAAGGCAAACGCTACAGTCATCCTGTACCTGAAAGGATTGGTAAGTTTATGGTTGGCGGTGATAATGCACGCGCACTGGAAGGAGGAGTGGCTTATATTTCAAAAGCGGTGGGTACACTTGGGCCGTCGATGCGCGGGAAAGTTCCGGTATTTGATGATGCAGGTAAAGTGATTGGCGTTGTTTCTGTAGGATACTTGCAGGAAACTGTACAGGAAGTAACAGAGGGTTATCTACAACGAATTCTACTTTGGGTTTTTATTTTATTTTTATTAGGTGGACTTGGAACGTGGCTAATCGCACAGGACGTTAAAATGTCAATCTTTGGACTGGAACCTGCTGAAATTGCCACATTGTTCAAGGAACGTAATGCGATCCTGGATTCAATCCGTGAAGGTGTTGTTGCGATCAACGACGAAGGTCTAGTAACCATGCTCGATCACGAAGCTGCCAAGATTTTGGATATCCCACCTGAATCAGGAATTGGCACTCCGATTGAGTCAATATTACCGCAGACAAGAATGCTGGAAGTCCTGGAAAGTGGTGAAGAACAATTTGATCAGGAAATGATGATTGGTGATATTGAAGTTGTAGTCAACCGTGTTCCTATCTGGCAAAATGAACGTGTTACAGGAGTTGTTTCAAGCTTCCGCCGGAAACAGGAAATTGACAGAATGGCACAGGAACTGACGCAAATTCAGGAATACTCAGAAGCACTACGCACGCAGACTCACGAATATTCGAATAAACTGCACACTCTTGCCGGCCTAATTCAACTCGGTTCACACAAGGAAGCGCTCGATTTGATCGGACGTGAAACTTCCGGATATCAGGAAGTGCTTGGCACATTAGCGGTGACAGTTCCGGAACCGTTATTGTCCGCCATAATCCTTGGAAAATATAACCGCGCGCAGGAATTGAGGATAAATTTTAAACTTGATCCGGAAAGCCGGATGATTGATATTCCTGAGAACATAAGTCGTGAAAAAATAGTTACCATCCTGGGTAACCTGCTGGAAAATGCGATTGAAGCAGCACTGGAGAACACTTCCGGAGAACTTACTGTGCAGCTTTCAATGACAGATTTTGGCAATGATCTGATTTTTGAGGTTGAGGATTCCGGCACCGGAGTCGAAGTTGAATCGGTTGATTTATTGCTGCAGCACGGATTTACTACCAAATCCGGAGCAGGGCGCGGAATCGGGCTTTCTTTGGTTCTCCAAAATTTGGAATATCTTGGAGGTCACTTGACGGTAGTCCGGAGTTCACTCGGCGGGATGCGCTTCACAATTTATATTCCCAAACATCCTAATTCAACTGGAGATACAGGATGAACCTGCGTGTTTTGATCATAGACGATGATGTGCGGATTGCGGAAATTCACCGACGTTACGTTGAAAAAACGGATGGTTTTGAAGTTGTTGGTATTGCAAATACTCTTGAGGATGCTCAACTGCAGTTGGATGTGCTTGAACCGGATTTGTTGCTGCTTGATATTTTCTTTCCGGAAGGAAACGGTTTGGAATTTCTAAAACAAACTAGGCTGCACAGTAAACTGGTAGATGTGATTCCAATCACTGCGGCGAAAGAAGTCCATTTGTTCAATGCAGCCCTGCATGGTGGGGTTTTTGATTATATTCTCAAACCAGTTGTTTTGTCACGTTTTCAAACCACTCTGCAGCGATACCGGGAAACAAAAAATCAGCTTTCGAATATCGATCAGCTTGACCAACACGACGTTGACCGAGCACTCTATGCAGGCAGCAGTGAGCTGCATGAATCACCGGAACTGCCTAAAGGAATTGACGGGCTCACTTTAGAAAAGGTGCAACAGATATTCAGAGCAGGGCAGGATTCCAGCTTAACTTCCGAAGAAGTGGCTTCACTCATTGGAGCAAGCAGAACCACTGTGCGGCGTTATCTAGAATTTTTAGTTTCCCAAACTATTCTGGATGTCGATGTGAATTATGGAGGAGTCGGGCGTCCGGAACGTCGTTACTTCCTGCGGAGACATCGTTGAAACTAGAACTGATCAGGCTTTTTGGTTTTTCATGAGACTAAGGTATATTCGAATTATAACAAAGATACCTTTCTCAAACAGCTCTGCAAATAACTGAAAAATTAATTTAATTTAACTATCAGGATTACTTTAATGACCAATCCACTTTATGAAACTCTGTTCGGAAAATATGCTGGACATTCGACCACATTCCTTTATCTGCCTAATGGGAAAACAATCAGCCATGATTCTTTTATCCGTCTGGCAGGTCGCTCTGCAAATGCACTCAGTGAAATGGGACTTTCTGTCGGTGACCGTGTCGCAGTACAGATTGACAAATCTCCTGAAGCACTTGCAGTCTATGCGGCTTGTGTTCAATCCGGTCTGGTTTACTTGCCCCTAAATGCTGCTTACACACCAGATGAAGTCTCTTATTTTGTTGAAGACAGTGGTGCAAAACTATTTATATGTCAAGCTTCCAAAGAACATGAACTTGTTGACGTCGCCGTAAAATCAGGGGCTTTGTTGCAGACTTTGAATGCAGACGGTACAGGGTCGTTTGCTGATTTGATGCAGAAAAAGAGCGATACTTTTAAAACTGTTGACCGTGATTTGGAAAATCTTGTGGCACTCCTCTACACATCTGGAACAACGGGACGTTCCAAGGGTGCGATGCTGAGTCAGAACAATTTGCTTTCAAATGCAGAGACTCTGGTCGATCTTTGGAAATTTACCGATAGGGATGTCCTGCTGCATGCTCTACCTATTTTTCACACCCATGGATTATTTGTAGCTACCAATGTGACTCTTGTTGCAGGCGGTTCCATGATTTTCATACCTAAATTTGATTTAGACTCAATTATCGAAAATATACCAAACGCCACCACGATGATGGGTGTACCAACTTTTTATACTAGGCTTTTGAATGATTCACGCTTCAACAAAGATATAACACGGCACATGCGGCTTTTCGTCTCCGGAAGTGCCCCACTTTTGACGGAAACACATGTTCAATTTGAAGCACGGACAGGTCACCGAATTCTTGAGCGTTACGGTATGACTGAAACAAACATGAATACTTCCAATCCATATCACGGCGAGCGCCGTGCCGGAACGGTAGGATTCCCCCTGCCGGGAGTTGAAATAAAGATTACAGATTCCAAAACCGGAGAGGTTCTGGCAGACGGTGAAATTGGGGAGATTGAAGTACGTGGACCAAATGTGTTCTGCGGTTATTGGCAAATGCCGGAAAAAACCGCAGAAGAACTGCGTAATGATGGTTTCTTTATCACAGGTGATTTAGGTACTATTGACGGCGACGGTTATCTCCACATTTCCGGACGCAACAAAGACGTTATCATTTCCGGCGGATATAATATCTACCCCAAAGAAATTGAACTTTTACTCGATGAACAACCCGGTGTTATGGAAAGTGCAGTGATAGGCTTAGCTCATCCGGATTTGGGAGAAGCAGTTGTTGGTATTTTGGTAGCAGAACAAGGTGAGACTCCTGATCTTGAAGAGTTAGCCAACACTATCAGCGCATCTCTTGCGAAGTACAAACTACCCAGAAAACTGCTCATCATTCCGGAACTTCCGAGAAATACTATGGCTAAAGTGCAGAAAAATATATTAAGGCAAAAATATAAAGATGTATTCATGCATTGAGATTAACGCTCAAATCATATTCGCGCTTATACGGAATAATTTTCTCAGTCAAGATTTAGCTTTTGCCGGATAAACTGTGGTTAAATTATCGTTATTCTAAACATCACAGACTACATCCTCATTGACTCTCAAAATTTATAAGATACTCTTATTCTGTTGTGTAAAATAAATGTATCATACAGGAAGTAAAAAATAACGATATCATTTGCAGATGTTTTTTAAAAGGCTGATAACTACTGAGCGTTTCCATATAATGGTTGACATTCCTGAAAAAATGATTGATAATTTAAGGCATATTATTAAATATATGGTACTTCAGGTGAGTAAAAACAAGCAGCAGATAGTACGAAAAGCAGTAGAAGTTAATAAACATAATTCTAGTGCTGCAAACAAAAGAATAACGAAAAAGAGTGTGAAATGGAATTTGGTGAACAAATGACACAGTGGCGGGAGGAATCCGGTTTAACTCGTAAAGAGTTTGCCAGAAAACTCAGTGTTTCTCTGACGGCTGTAAAAAATTGGGAAACAGGACACTCAACTCCCAAACTGACGAAATACAGTGAGATTGCTAAAGTATTAGCGATTGATGTGCGGGAAATGGGTTTGGATAATGACCTTGATCTGGAACGGATCGGTGATCGAATCAAATATGCCCGTTTGCTGAGAGGGATGTCTATAGAGGCATTTGCCTATGAACATGGTTTTGCAATTCAAACTGTAAAAAGCTGGGAATCGCAAGCAGCAGAGGTCACAGAAGCCTCTTTGGAACGTATTTCACGTGCCTTGAAAATTCCTGTTCCATTCTTCGATATGAAGAATGATCCTCACCAGGAATTAGCCAACCTTAAATAATCAACGGGTTTCCTTTTTTTGGCAAACCCGAGATTTAATTAACAGTCCTTGTTAGCGCAGCTTTAAATACGGGATTATTATTGTCCATTTTCAGGGCGTTTTCGTAGTGTTTTCTGGCTTGTGAAATTTTACCACCTGCTTCAAAAGCCAAACCAAGATTGTGCTCATCCTCAGCTGTACGCTTGTTCAAAGCTTGCAGAAAAGCAACTGCCTCTTGGTAGGCATTCCCCCTGATCAAATTAACTGCAACGCTGTTTCCATCCTGTACATGTAATTCTGCCGTTTCATAATAAGGGCTGATTTGTTTGACGTATTGTCGTGCGACTTGTCGTGCGAGCCTAATTTTCAGATCCAATGGAGTTTGCGGAACCTGTACATTATTTCTCAGGTTAAATCCTCTGGCAAAATATTCAGTTGGGTTTGTAAAGGACAATCCTGCCTGATCAATTTTTGAAAGGAATGACTCAGAAGAATCTTCATCAGACTGATATTCTGTAATAATTGAGTTCTTTATCTTTATCGGTAAATGCGAAGCAGTCTCGGAACCGCCCCATTTCCTGGCAAAGTAAGTTCGAAAACTTTGTGAAGGAATCACTTCACTTCTGTCATTTTTTCTAAGCAGCGAAAATTCAACTTCCAGTGCGGCTATTTGTTCCACATAAGGTGTTGCGATCACAAATCCCGTTCCGGAAGACTCTGCACCCATTGAAACGACACCGGCCAGCAATGATTGTTCGAGGGTAGCGCCTTTGTTTTTCACATTTGTAAAATATGAAAGTCCCTCCTGTGATTCAATAATAATTTCTGCATATTTAACTTTTGCATGTAGAACAGCAATTTCGGACTCATCCGGAATTACGCCGCTAAATCCAGTTTTCTTACCGGTAGTGTTTATCAACTGATATGGTGACTGAAGTGAAAGTTCATGTACCAAAGCCGCTCTCAGCAAATCAGCTGCGAGGTGCCCCAGTTCATTTTTTGAATTGAACTTGGTAATAGCGGGTTTTAATAACTTTTCGGTGACAGTAAAAATCCGACTGGATTCGGATGAAGTCTCACTTGGGAACTTGATTTGTCCTGATACTGTTTGAAAATTGCCAACCTCAATATAGTTTATATTTTCAACTCGCTGAAACGCTGGGCGCTCGATTTGAAAACTGACTTTTGGCACACAGGCCGTGATTAAAAATACAGACAGACACAAAAGTAGAAAAGCACTGAGCTTTACTTCGGAAAAGTCTTTCCGCATTTCGGAAGATGAGACGTAAAAAATATTTGCGAGCATGAATTTCATTAAATTATTCTTAGAGTAATTTACATTAAAGCGTAAGACTAACGCGAGTCAAGTTGTCTCTGTAGTTGAGGGTGTTCACGCCGAAGTCTTTCAATGCGTCCTAGTCCCTGGGCAAAAAGCAGGTTTTCCGGATCAGCCTGCCAGGCCTCTCTATAAGTCATCTGGGCGAGTCCATAATCTCCAATTGCCTCAAAGCAAAGTCCAAGGTTATATAGATCATTTGGATCAGGATTTTCTGCAGTGGCATGTTGCAGTTGACCTATTGCTAAATCGTAAGCACCGGCTTCAATCAAAACTTTCGCATTTGGGAAGCTGCCCTCAGCAAGAGGGTAGCTGACTATTTTTTCAGTAACAGCAACTCTACGGATAAACCCACTCGCAATTGAAAGCGCCATATCCGCAATTATTTGCTCAAAAGAAGGGAGAACATCCGTAGAGCTTTCAATGCTGTCAGTCTTTGAGCTTTTTGATGCAGATAGAACTGAGGTGAAACTTTCAGCAATTTGCTGAAAACTTTCTCTGCTCCTTCCGCCAATCCTTTGAGAGTAAGTTCTAGTCTCAAAAGTAGTCGCGACCACTTCTGTCGGCAGCAAACGGGTCATTTTCATTTCAAGTCCTAATGTCCCGCGCGTTGATTTGTAAGGCCACCAAACAACTTGATCAACTGTCAGATTCAGGCCGAGACTGTTTCTGTAACGTGGTGGCCGAAAATACTCCAGACCTTCTTTACTTAAGTCAACTCCATCGGTACGTTCAATTTCAAGCCAGAGTTTTCCATTGATAACTGCGTCAACATTTTTAGTTTTGTAACCGCGTACTGAAACCAACTGCTGAAGTGCAGCGTCGTTTGCAAGTGTCTCAAATTCATCGCTAAAAATAACTTTGAAGTACGGAGTAGCGGTTAACAGATTTATTACTCTTGCTCTTACTGAGCGGCTGATGGATTTTTGCTGCTCCTCATTCAGTAATACAGGATGAGTTTGCCAGACGCCGTTTCGTTCCGTTTTAAATTTCAGCATTATGTGCCCTATCTCAAATCCTCCTACTGCTACATTTTTGATTTTACTTGTATTTATTTCTGCAGGTGAGCGGACAGTAAGTGTCGCTTTCGCACAGCCCGAGATTAAAAAAGCGGAGATCAGCAACATCAATAATAAATGATTAAATATATAGTTATTCAAAAGTGTCATTGTTGCTTTTTTCTATTTTTTAAATTGTCCCGCCAATGTTTTAGTTTCAGCAAGATAACGACGGATTCGTCCAACTCCCTGCGCATAAAGTTTTATACCCGGACTTTTCTCGAGTGCGGTAATATAAAATCTGCGCGCATCTTCGTAATCTTCCGCACTCAACGCACCTGCTTCATAAGCCAAACCTAAATTATACCAATCTTGAGATTCTCTTTTTTCAGTCGGAATCGCCTCGATGATCTTTCGAGCATTTTGGGATTTACCTTCTTTGAGTAACGTCCCTGCTTTTGCTCTACCACCTTCTGCAACCTCGGCTTTAACCATTTCCTTGTATGGAGAAATTGTGCGGATGAATGATTCCAAAGTGCGCTTCACTAGTTGCTGAATCACCTGCCTCTTTTCTTTGGGCGGCAAATCGTATATATCAGGTATTGCTAATCCTTTTGGTCCATAGAATATTTGTTTTGGATTACTACGTGATGCTAAAGCAAGCTGGCGGTTAGGTATTGGGAAAATAGGAATTCTGGTGATACTGATTAGGCTGCCTAAAGTCAGAGAAATAAGGTGGCTTTCTTTGATGTTACGGTAGGAATCTTTTTCGGTAATACTACGGCCGAAACTGGCTGAATCGGCACGAATTGCTAGTGTTTCCCTGTTTAAACCAATCATGTTAAAACTGAAATTCGCTTGAGCAAAAAGTGAAATATTTTTGTAATCATAAATCCGCACCACCTGGTTTTTAGGCGGAATGACGTCATTTAAACCTGCCAGTGAAAATGCTGATGCAAGTGCAAGTTCAACCGCGTTTCCGGCAAAAGTTCCTCTCCGGCAAACATATCCGCGCCATTTATCCAAAGTAATTGCTTCATTTGTAATTGCTGCTGCTCCCGCAGAAGACAGCCTCCCGCTGATTCCACCTGTGCAGGTAGCAAGGTCAGTAAACTGTCCGCGGTCCACCTCCCCACCGCTGATGACTTCTCCCTGAATTATCGCGACAGTTTCCTTTTCTGAATCAAACTGGCTTCCGTCTAAAGTATCCACTACACTGACTTTGAAACGTCCGAGACGATTCAGTTCATCCGCCAGTTGTTGAAGTACTTGATTTTTAATGCCAAGTTTATCATTTGTTTCATCAACCAGATCTGCGCGGATAAAAATTTTTTTTACTTCACGTGGAACTGTTATTCTCGAAGGCCGCTGTACTTCAAACTGAGAAAGATTCACTCTAGTACAGGCAGAGACAAGTACGCAGGCACACAGGGAAAGTAAAAGCGTTAAATATTTTTTGTGAGTAAAATTTGTTTTTTTCATATATGTATTCGTAAATAGTAGTCTTTCCCGTTTCGCGGGAATAACATACAAGTGTACCAGTTAGACTTTTACTGGTTCATCATGTATGCATTCAGCCTGCTAAAAGTCTTGGTAGTTCACAGCGTACACAACCTTGGTAAAAGTTGCGGCAAAAATCATGTTGAATTTGTATCAAACCCTGACGATTTCCAAAAGTGTTAAGCTTCTGTTTAGGCGATTTGGGCAATTCTGAAAACCATAAACGCTTTTCCATGAAACGTGTTTTACTGTTTGAAGCCTCTGCAGGTAAAATCATAAATAACCGATAAAGTAGTTTTTCCAGTTCCGGTTCATTTTCGTGTCGTGAATATGCAAGGAAGAACGGTAAAACTGCATTTGCCCATAGAATTATTTGACGGTCTCTTCCAACAAGCTGCGAAGAGTATCCGTGCTTTGATTTTCCCAAAACGAGATGCTGCTGCCATACTTCCCAATCCGGAGTTAAAAATAGTTTTTCTGTTTCGGACAGAGCCTGCAACCGCAATTCTTTTTCATCCGCAAACTGACTCAGGTTACGGAACACCACCAGCCAGTGTTTGAGCAAACCTTTATTTGCTACTCTGTATAAATGATGGAACATGCCGAGCAGCCTCCGCTCTGGAGTATTTTGTGGACGAAAAGCCTGTGAAAATTTTTGGGAAACTTGCGGATGTTCCGGAAGTTCCTGCCAAGCAGATTTCCACTGCAGAAATTCATGGCGTACAGTTGGGTCGGCAATTGTATGTTCTCTTGAAAACAATCCACATGCACCAAACCAGCGTGAAAGTACGAGAGTCCGTGTTGTCCTCTGAGGCTGCCGAAACAAAGGTCGGAGTTCTCTAAACTGATATTGTTTTGCCAGTTCTTCAAAAACCTGGGCAAACGGTGAATAACCCAATGATTTGAACAGCAATTGAAAAAGCAATTCCTCAGGTGCCTGTTCATCCCAGCGCTTCAGCAACAAATGCATTTTCTCTTGAATACGCTGTTCTGCTGCATGACCAATAATTTTTTTCAGTGTTGCCGTACCATGTTCAACCGCTGTCACTCCGCAGCGTCCGGGAAGTTCACCGAAAAGTTTTAAGTCTGCCCGGGCTGCTGTTTCTGAGGTGGATGGTGCTTTGTTGATAAAAGAAGCCAATTCCAACTCCGGGATTTTGCACTTATCTTCACGTTCAATTAACCGTTTTCCACTGTTGAACAGGACGACGTGTAAAACAACAGAGTTGTAATTAGGATCTTTTTCGTGTTGATGTAAGTACCATCCGGAAGAATCGACATGAATTTCCACTGAGCCGAAAAGCGAATGCTCACCAATTTGCAAACGTGCTTCCCTGAAGTCCGGTCCACTTCCAGTATTGTGCCAGCCCGCAAACTCAATTTTTACTGCCTGCCCGGAAACTGTCCTGAGATTCTCCTTTGTAAAATCCTGCTCAGCCCAGATTTGCTGGATCGCCATTTCCCGAATCGAGAGCTTGTTTAACATGAACCGTTAATTGACAAGATGAGAAAAAATACGTAACATCTAAACTAAGATAATAAACTAAAAGTTCCTAAGATACAATAAAGTCCAATATGCCCACTCAATCTATTAAACCTGATGCTTCCGGTTATTACGGTGATTACGGTGGCATGTTCATTCCGGAAATATTACGTACTACTTTTGACGAGTTAATTGCAGCTTTTAATGAAGCCAAGGCCGACGCCGGATTTTGGCAAAGTTATGTGGACGTAATGCAGAATTATTCGTGCCGTCCCACACCAGTTACTCCGTTGCTAAATTTTGCTGAAGCACTGGGCGGTAAATTTCAGGTTTTTTGTAAGCGGGAAGATTTAAACCACACAGGAGCGCACAAAGCGAACAATTGTATGGGACAGGGTTTGCTTGTACAACGCATGGGTAAAAAAAGGGTAATCGCTGAAACAGGTGCCGGACAGCACGGGGTGGCCACGGCAACTATGGCCGCGAGAATGGGACTCGAATGCACGGTTTATATGGGCGCGGTTGATGTGGAACGACAACGCCCAAATGTTTTCTGGATGGAACAACTTGGTGCGACTGTGGTTACTGTTACCGAAGGCACGGCTACGCTTAAGGATGCTATCAATGCCGCGATGCGGGACTGGGCAGAAAGTATGGAAAATACACATTATGTTTTAGGCACGACCTGCGGTCCGCATCCTTTTCCGGAAATGGTAGCCTGGTTTCAATCAATTATTGGTCAGGAATCACGTCAGCAAATGTTAAAAATAAATGGTAAATTACCCAACAAAATATATGCTTGCGTTGGGGGTGGTTCAAACGCCAGTGGAATGTTTCTGCCGTTTCTGGAAGATAAAGAGGTGGAACTGGTTGGTGTTGAAGCCGGAGGTCATGGCCTTGATTCCGGACAGCACGCTGCGCGTTTTTCAGGAGGTACAGTAGGAGTAGCGCAGGGATACAAAACGTATTTTTTTCAGGATGATGAAGGGCAAATGATGCATACGCATTCGATTGCCGCGGGGCTGGACTACATAGGTGTCAGTCCGATTCTGAGTCATCTTCACGATCAAAAGCGAGTCCGTTTCACAGCCGCTACTGATGATGCGGTTATTTCTGCCACAAAGCTACTGATTCGTACAGAAGGCATAATTCCGGCTTTGGAGAGCGGTCATGCTTTTGCCGCGGTGGTTGAGGAAGCTCCGGACATTCCGGATGGTACTCAAGTGCTGATCAACCTTTCCGGACGTGGAGACAAAGATATTTTTAATATTGCTGAAGCCATCGGTGATGAAAAATGGGATGAGTTTTTGAGAGCAAAGGCACAGAGGAAATGAGGCCAATGCAGTTTCCTAATTTCAAATTTATAATTTCATGAACCTGACAAAATATTTAAAAAACCGACTTGATCCACTTTACGCTGGAAATGAGCATCCGGAAACTAAACGCAAAATTCTGCTGATGACCCATGTAGTGGTGGGTTATCCATCTTTGGAAGCGAATTGGGAAATGCTGGAGGCGATGGGTGAGGCGGATGTGGATATGGTCGAATTGCAGATGCCTTTCAGCGAACCAAGCGCGGATGGGCCGCTTTTTGTCAAAGCGAATCAAGAGGCTCTCCGGAACGGTATGCGCTGGAAGGCGTATTTTGATTTGATGAAGCGTGCCAGCGAGCGCTTTGATTTTCCGGTATTGATGATGGGTTATTGCAATACTGCATTCACAATGGGATTTGAAAATTACTGTGTAAACATTCGGAAAAATGGCGGTGAAGGTTTTATCATTCCTGATTTGCCGCTGGAAGAATACGGTGATTTATTTGAACACAGCAGGCATCATGAGCTTGATCCTATCATGCTCTGTACGCCTATCAACACAGAGGAGCGTCTCCGGAAGATATGCCGTCATGGCAGCGGTTTTATTTACTGTGTTGCCAGAAAAGGGGTTACTGGTAAAAACACTGAGCTGGACTTAAACGCGGAAAATTTTTTGCAACAGTGCCGTCGCTACACGGATTTGCCGCTGGCACTGGGTTTTGGTTTGTCACAAGCTGAAGATTTACGCCGCTTACATGGGAAAGCGGAAATTGCAATCGTCGGTTCTGCTTTGCTGAAAACTTGGGTAGCAGAAGGTCAAATCGGTTATCGTAAACATTTGATGTCTTTGGCTGCTGCCAGGGAATAAGTTGAAAAAAAATGTCTGTACATATTAGTGACGCTGAGATCAAAGCTTATGCGAACGATGGAGCGCTTCTGCTTAAAAACCTGCTTAGCGAGGATGAAGTTGCTATACTATCGGCGGGTGTGCCGATGAAACACAAATTGTTCCCGCTTCTCTGGGCTGCAAACTTGTCATAAATATTTTTCCCTCGGCAGAAATACCCATGTCTGTTCCTCAAGTAGAAACACCGATGATGCGTCAGTTCAATGCCATCAAACGGGAACATCCGGATAAACTCCTGTTTTACCGTATGGGTGATTTTTATGAAATGTTCGGAGATGACGCTATTGTAGGAGCAAAAGTTTTGCAAATTGCCCTGACTTCGCGTGACAAAAAAAAGTCGTTACCGATGTGTGGTGTGCCTTACCGTGCCTATGAACAATACTTAAACAAACTGACGGCTGCAGGTTACAAAGTGGCCATTTGTGAGCAAATGGAAGATCCTGCCAAAGCACAGGGTCTGGTAGCACGGGATGTTGTCAGAGTTGTAACTCCCGGTACTACAGTTTCACCCCAATTGATTGATCCGGACCGCAATCATTATTTGCTGGCAATCAACGTGGTATTGCGTTCCCAATGTCTGGGTATAGCCTTTGCGGATCTTTCTACAGGTGAGTTTGAAGTTGCAGAGTTTAAGCTGAATGAAACTCATCGATTCTACGATTTCCTCGCACAACTGACTCCACAGGAAATTCTCCTCACACAAAGCCGTTCCGAAGCAGAATCACTCTTTCTGGAGGAACTGGTGCAGCGTATGACACAGTTGCTTGACAGGGAAAACACCTCAGACTTTAGCTCAGCAGTCTTGCAGAAAAAAGAAGCAGGTTTCCAGGGTGAACAGGTTTTTCCATCGACAGGACTTTTTAATTTTATTGACCCATATCATTTTGATAAGGAAGCAACCGAACGTTGTTTACAAAAACATTTTGAAACGCTGAATCTTGCCGGATTTGGGGTAGATGATTTACCGCATGGAATTTCTGCAGCTGGAGCGTTATTGCGATATTTGGAAGAAACTCAAAAATGCGACTTGAGTCACTTTACTGCTTTGCGGCGGCATGCATTTGAAAAAACTATGCTTCTGGATGAGGCAACAGTAGCGAATCTTGAACTGTTTGAAAGTCAGTCAGGAGTCAGAAAAAACACACTTTTTCATATTCTTAATCACACTCAGACTCCAATGGGTGCACGGCTTTTCAGGCAGTGGCTGCGGCAGCCGTTGCTTGATATTGAGGCAATTAATGAACGTTTTGACTGTATCGAAGAGTTGAAAATTAATTTTATGCTCTGTGAAAATTTTCGTGAAAGTTTGAGCGTTATCCAGGATCTGCCTCGTATCGTGGGGCGCATCAATTTGCCTGTTACAGGGATAAATGACCTTGTGGCTCTTCGTGAATCCCTGGAACCTGTGCAGAAACTTCCTCTCTATTTGGCAGAGTTAAAATCACCGCTGTTAAAAATAATTGCTGAAAAATTTGATCCGCTAACAGATTTGTTAGATCTGTTGCATCGACATTTGCTGGATGCACCATCATTTAAACTTAGGGAAGGTGGATTTATGGCAGCAGGAGTTTCAGTAGAACTGGATGAACTACGCGACATTTCGAGAAATTCAAAACAATTTCTCAACGAAATGCTGCTGAGTGAACGTGAGAAAACTGGAATAAGCTCCTTAAAGATAAGTTACAACAAAATTTTTGGATACTACCTTGAAGTCAGTAACGTTCATAAATCCTCTGTTCCGGAAAATTACATCCGTAAACAAACTCTGGTAAATGCTGAACGTTACATTACTCCCGAGCTTAAAGAATTTGAGGAAAAAATACTCACTGCAGAAGAGCGTATAGGTGAATTGGAGTTTGAACTGTTTCAACAGTTAAAAAAAGAGATCAACACAAACACTAGACGCGTACAGCAGACCGCTCAGGATATCGCAGTAGCGGATACTCTGGCAGGGCTGGCTTATGTTGCAGAACATTATCATTACGTGCGGCCAAGTCTACATCCTCTGCAGGCACCCAGAAAATTGTTTTTGAAAGATTGCCGACATCCTGTCATCGAACAAATTGATTTGGGTGAAGTGTTTGTGCCAAATGATTTGGATTTAGCAGAGACAAAATGCCGTATCATGTTGATCACAGGACCGAACATGGCCGGTAAATCTACTTACATGCGTCAAGTTGCCTTAAATGTACTGATGGCGCAATGTGGAAGTTTTGTACCAGCATCGAGTGCGGAATTGTCTGTGGTTGACCGTATTTTTACCCGTGTTGGAGCCTCTGATAATCTGACTCTTGGTCAAAGCACTTTTATGCTGGAAATGAATGAAGCAGCAGCAATTTTGAATAATGCGACTGACCGAAGTTTAATAATTCTGGATGAAATCGGAAGGGGTACTAGCACTTTTGACGGTATTAGTATTGCCTGGGCCATTGTTGAACATTTACAAAAATTGAACGCACTCACACTTTGTGCCACACATTACCATGAATTGACTGCTCTTGCACAGGAACTGGACTCTGTTGAAAATTTCAGCGTACGTGTAGAAGAAGAAGGTGAAAAAATTGTTTTTTTGCGTAAAATCGTTGCCGGAGAGGCTGACAAAAGCTATGGAGTCCAAGTGGCAAGGCTGGCTGGTCTGCCAAAAAGTGTGGTAAAACGCGCGCTTGAGGTGATGGAACAATTGGAAGAGACGTCAATGGTCCACCATTTGCCTATAGCTATAGATGGGGCAGAGAAAAAACAGGATTTATCGACTGAAGTAAGTGATAAATCTAGCAGTTTATGGAATATTTCCGCTGATGCGGATCCTCAATTGTCTTTGTTTCCGGAGGAATCTCTCTATCTGGATGAATTGCGTAAATTAAATTTGAATGATATGACGCCGTTGCAGGCGTTAAATTATCTTCATGAATTTACGGATAGATTGCGACAGGAATAAGAGACTTCAGGCAGATAATCTTAAACAATTATTTTGAATAAAAGAAATGAGAATAGCTGTTTACCCTACAAGCGCAAATCCTCCAACTTTTGGTCACGCAGATATTCTGGTGCGTACGAGCAAACAGTTTGATCATGTTTATTGGTCTGCGGCCATCAATGCTGAAAAGCAATATATGTTCACTGAAGAGGTGCGTGTCCAGATGATGAATGAATATGTGAAGCATTATAATTTAAAAAATGTCACTGTAGAAGCTTTTAGAGGCTCAACAATTCGTTATGTACAGAAATGTAAAGCGCAAGTAATTGTAAAAGGTTTACGAAGTCTGGAGGACTTTCAGGGCGAATTTCAGCAGGCAGTAGGCAACAAAGGTATTGACCAAGAAATTGAGACCTTCTGTTTATTTGGCAAACCGGATCTTTTTGCCATCAGTTCGACTCTTGTTCGTGAGTTAGCATTTATGGGAGAGTCAATCGATGCGTATGTACTGCCTTCAGTAGCAGCAATCGTCTCAAAAGTTACTAAAAATAATCCTAAATTATTAATCTGATAAACCAGCTTCAATGAGTGTAATCAAACTACGTATAGACTATCTGATTTTTGGCGGATTAGGTTTTGTTTTTCTGCTGTCCATAATAACGGCGGATTTTCAGGATCCGACGGTTTTTAATCAGTTATATCCTTCAGCAGGGATTCAGAACTGGATTGGATTGATCGGCGCGATCACAGGAGGTTCTTTTCTGGAACTATTTGGGCCGTCAACCTTGTTGCTTCCATGGTTTTTTGTCCGTATATTTTTGCACCAACCGGGTAGCGTTTCTGTTCTGGCAGGAACTTATTATGCGTTTGTTATCGTTTTTTTACTTTCGATATTTCATGAACTTGCTTTGCTGTTTGCTCTTCTTGAACCAGTAGATTCAGTTTTTTTATGGCAAAATGGCTATGCAGGCAAATTAGCTGTAGAGTGGCTGGAGCAGTCGATGGATCTTGCATTAAGTTCAACTGCTCTGGCAGTTATGTTTATTATTGCTGTCGTCCGCATGTCAAGGCTACTTTCGCCACTGCCTTTATTCTCAGCGTTATTGACAGGAATCCAAAAAATACTCACACTGCTGGTCAACAAAATCAGCCATCCTCCCGCAGCTGGAAAATTTCCTGTCGCTGATTTAGCCAACTTCAAAGCTCATTCACGTTTTGAATAAAATAACTCCGTATCGTTAATCTAATAGAGTAAGTAATCTTTCACTTTTTTCAGCTAAGCTTCCAAATCTTGATTTTTTCTCAGAATCGAGTCATTCTAAATTAATAACTCTGAATCCTCCTAAATTTTTGCTGCTTCAGAAGTTTAAAACTTTTTTAATAACAAGGATAGAATGCAGATTAAGATATTTTACTGTGTGGTTTGAAACTACAAACCCAGCGCGGTCAGTTTGGCTGCGGAATTAAAAGAATCATTCAAGGTTGAAACTGAACTTCTTTCAGGTGAAAGGGGTGATTTTGAAGTGGTTGTGGATGGAGAAAAAGTTTTTTCTAAGAAAAAACTGTCAAGATTTCCTGAGCCTGGAGAAATAACTCTACTAATCCGACAGTGATAGTCCCTAAAAAAACATTTGCCGTCAGTAATCTGCCTTAATCCGAAAAAGGACTAAGGGTTTACTCATGAATTGAGGACTGTTTTATACAGGTCAATTTGTAATTAGTAGTAATATCTGCTGGTAAAAGAGGAAGGAAGGTCACTTAGATTAAAATGACCTTTTGCAAATGCAGGAATAATATTAGAAATCGGCTTTAAGCGCGGCACGTATTTCGCGTTTGAGATCTTTGTTGCGCTGTTTTGCTGCTGCTTCACGCTTTAGACGTTTTGCTAAAGATGGTTTGCAATGATATTTACGTTTCTTTATTTCTTTAAAAAGTCCTTCTCTGATCAAGGTGCGCTTCAATTGCATCATTGACCGGCCGACGTTTCCGTCACGAACTTCTACTCTAATTGGCATGTATTACCTGTTTATGCAAAAAATAATTTGGAAATGATCTTATTAAAACTATTCATTATGATGCACAGATCAGACAAAGGCAACATTATTATTATATTTTATCAGTTTCTTTTTCAGGCGCAGGCAGCGCGGCGCGTTTTTTTAATTCAAGTAATTCAACATCCATATCTGTAGAGTCATGTTCCAACTCTTCAAATTTACTTTCTAAACTATCTTTATCCGACTCGAGGCTTATTTCCTGATATGCTTCTGCACGGGCCTCCATATTTTCAACTTTTTCTTCCATTCTCTCAATAGTTTCCATTGTTCCGGAAGTATCTCCAAGTCCCTCCATAGTTTGATATATTTTTGCCTGAGCCTCTGCCTGTTTTTGTTTAGCAGATAAGATACCTTTCTTACGTTTTATCTCATCGATTTTATTTTCCATAGTCTGGTAACTGTTACGGAGAGCCGCTGCGTTGTTCCGATGCATTTCCAGCTGTTTTTCAAAATCCGCAGCCCGTCTGACGTATTCTTTTTTTCGTGTAAGAGCTTCTTTTGCTAAATCATCTTTTTCATTCTGCACAGCCAGAACGGCTTTTTGCTCCCATTTATCTGCTTCTTTATGTTCCTTTTCAGTGTCACGTTCCAGACCTTTCTGTAATGCTAAGGCTTCAGTCATCTGCTGTTTCGCTTTTCTTTTTTGAACCTCCAGATCAGCAAGCATTTGCTGAAGCATTTTTTCAGGATCTTCTGCTTTGTCCAGCAAGTCATTTGCATTTGAACGAAACAGATTGAATAATCGCTGTAGGATTCCCATAAGTTTTACAGATTGCTGAATTAGAAAAGTTGTTTGCGTTTGTTTGAGGGCAGAATTTTGAGTGCTTCACGATACTTTGCGACAGTTCTGCGTGCAACTTTGATTCCGCTTTGCCGCTCAAGAATATCTGCTATCTGCAGGTCTGTGTATGGTGATTTTAAGTTTTCTTTCTGCACCATTTGGAGGATCATATCTTTGATACGTTTTGAAGAAACAGCTTCTCCTCCACCTTGATCAATACCACTGGTGAAGAAATATTTTAGTTCAAATATTCCTTGAGGTGTATGCACGTATTTGTTGGTGGTGATGCGGCTGACGGTTGACTCATGTACGTCAATATCTTCTGCAACGTCCTTGAGCACAAGAGGGCGTAAAAAGTGGATACCGTGCTGAAAGAATTTCCTTTGAAAACGCAGAATACTTTTAGTCACGCGGTAAATAGTTTTTTGTCTTTGTTCAATACTTTTCAGCAGCCACTGCCCTGCTTTTACTTTTTCCTGGATATAATCTTTGGTGAGACTGCCGTCGTCCTCCATTGTATTGCTCAAATCTTTATAATAATTACTGATCCGTAACCGAGGCATACCTGCGGAGTTTAACGCGACTTTATATTCATCATCCTTTTGATATATATAGACATCAGGAATTATGTAATGGTGTGATGGATTTGGAATAAACTCCCGTCCCGGTTTTGGTTCAAGAGACATGATCAGACGATAAGACTCAATTACCTGTTCAAGATCCTGCTTCTGCCTTCGTGCTATCTTTTTCAGGTCCTTCGATTCCAGTAGCGGCATGTCATGTTTGACAATACGTGCACTCAAGTTTTCGCTTTCACCCAGAATGTCCAACTGGATTAAGAGACATTCCTGTAAACTTCTGGCACCAACTCCATTTGGGTTAAATTGCTGAATTATTCCCAAGACATATTCTACGAAAGAACAAGCTGCAGCTGATACATCTGGTTTTTTTGGCTCCTCTTCTGGAATTTCTTCGTATTCTTCAATGTCAGCAAAATCCTCCTTTTTATTTTTTTTCTTCTGGGTTGTTTTGCCTGTTTGAAAACGGAGGTCCAGCAAATGCGCATCAATTTCCGGAAGTTCAGGCAACTCTCCTTTTTTGTCGCTTTGGTTGATTTGATCGTACAAATCACGCTGTGATTCCAAAAGCTCACGTACACTTGTTACCAGAAAACCATCATCATCAATGTTGCCAATTAAGAAAGCACCTGTTCTATATTCCAGTGGAGAAAGATCCTGCATGTCTAACTGCCAGACCAGGTGATCGGACAAGGATTCGGTTTGCGCTGCTGTGGCCTCTATCGAGGGGCTATCTTCATCGTCGGAAGCAATGTTATAACGCCGTTCCTGGTAACCTCCAAATTGTTCAACCTGTTCAATATACTGCTGCCAGTCAATCTCATCTTGATCATTATTTTCATGTTCATTTTCACGGGCAGTTTCGAAATCTTCCGTATCTGCTACTACTTCCGGACTTTCAGCGGTTTCAGCAGAATCATCTGTTTTGTTGGGAAAGGTATCCATGTCTATACCCTCCTCAAGAACTGGATTTTCGATTAGAGTTTGTTCTATTAACTCTTCCAGTTCTGCGCGTGACAATTGCAAAAGTTTGATAGCCTGCTGCAACTGTGGGGTCATAATCAGCTGCTGGCTCATCTTCATTTGCATTTTCATCTGCATTGCCATGAATCCTCGCTATCCTGCTTGCACGTTTGAGAAAAGTATTTTCAAAAGACACTTCATATAGTTGTTACTAATTTACTTACTACCAGTTTCGCTCCAAATTGACGTAAAAGTCAAACCTACATCGAGAAAGACTTTCCGAGGTAAACTTTTCGAGCCTGATCATTTTCGACCAATTCATCCGGAGTACCGCCAATCAGCAACTCTCCTTCGTTCATAATATAACCATAATCGATTATACCGAATGTTTCTCTGACATTATGGTCGGTGATCAAGATGCCTATGTTACGTTTAGCCAATTGCAGGACGATGGTTTGAATATCTGCGACCGCAATTGGATCAACACCTGCAAATGGTTCATCGAGTAGCATGATTGCAGGCTCAAGCACCAGCGCACGGGCTATTTCTGCACGCCGACTTTCACCGCCTGACAGAGCATAACCTTTTATTTTTCGTACGTGCTGTATACCTAGTTCATTCAGCAGTGAATCCAGCCGTTCCCGTTTTTCAGTACGGCTCAACGGCAGCATTTCGAGGACTGCATTCAGGTTTTCCTCAACAGTTAGTTTCCTGAAAATAGATCGTTCCTGTGAAAGATATCCAAGTCCAGCTTTTGCCCGCTGGTGCATGGGATATCGGGTGATATCCTGCCCGTCTAAAAGGATAGTACCCTCGTCAGGACGCTGTACACCAACAATCATATAAAATGTGGTGGTTTTTCCTGCTCCGTTAGGCCCAAGCAGTCCAACTACCTGACCTTGTGCTACTTCAAGTGAGATGCCTTTAACCGCATGCCTACCCTGGTAAGATTTTTTAAGATGAGTTGCCTCTAATTTACTTGTGCTCAAACGAAGTCCCTGACTAACTCTGAATTGACAAAAATTATAATTAATTGTATAATGTCTTCTGCATTAGTTAATAATTTATTGTAGCAGAAAGAGAACAATATGCCAATCTATGAATATCTCTGTAAAAGTTGCGGTCACGAGTTTGAAGAAGTGCAAAAGTTCAGCGATCCTTCACTGGAGGAATGTCCTGATTGTGGACAAAACACTGCTGAACGCCAAGTATCGATGAGCTCATTTCACCTTAAAGGTGGTGGATGGTACAAAGATGGTTATTCCAATAAAAAATCAGACTCAGAAAAATCCGAAAAAGATACAAGTTCTTCAACAACGAAGGAAACGTCAACCTCAGAGAAGTCGACAACGGATAAGTTGAGTAAATCGGAAAAGAAAGAATCAACTTCGAACAAAAATCCCAAAAATACCAGCAAAGAAAAAGCAGCCTAATCTTATCTTTGCTACTTCCTTTAGCGTAATTCCTCCTCATGCAATTGTTTTTCCGGCATACTTTAATTTTAGTCTGGAAAGATGTTCTGATTGATTTACGACGCAAAGATAACTTGTTGTCGATCCTGTTATTTTCGATTTTGACTTTACTGGTTTTTCAATTTGCACTGGGCGAAGAACCAGAAGTGTTCCTGCTGGCACTTCCGGGAGTTATCTGGATTGTGTTTCTGATGAGTGGAGTACTTGGACTTGGAAAGTCATACGTACAGGAAATGGAAACAGGCTGCATGGGTGGTTTGTTAACAGCACCAGTGGACCGCAGTGTATTGTTTTTAGGTAAAATGCTGGCAAATACCATATTACTTTTGCTGACTCAACTGCTGTTCATTCCATTATGTCTTTTTCTGTTTGAGGTTGAAATACGGAACTGGCTGGAGTTATTTTTTGTTTTACTTTTTGGCACAGTAGGATTCAGTTCATTAGGTACCTTGCTGACAGCAATGACTGCGACTGTGCGTGGAAAAGAAATGCTGCTGCCAATTTTGATTTTCCCGCTGATTGTTCCAAGCCTTTTGTGTGTTGTGCGTCTCACGGATTTTCTTTTTTTTGGAACACATCCGGAAGAAGTCTGGTCTTGGTGGAAATTACTTTTGGGTTTTGATGTGGTACTATTCACTCTTTCATTGCTGGGCTTTGAGTTTGTTGTTGAAGAATAATGATTACACACATAAATTCTCTTGCAATTTTTCACTGTCCAGCTAGAATAATAAGCCTTAATTACTGATAATTTTGGGGCGTAGCCAAGTGGTAAGGCATCGGGTTTTGATCCCGTGATTCGCAGGTTCGATCCCTGCCGCCCCAGCCAGTAAATCAGCTCAGTGCATCTGCTCTCTTCTCTTTCAGTCCACCCTGCATTGGGAAAAATCACTCCTGAAACATGACTGAAATTTCCCATCTCAAATACATTCAATGGCGTCCGATAGGTGTCTGTGATACAGGTACAGGAAAGGAACGCAAGGCCAAGATGTTTTCCAGATTTGATCTGGCCGGCGTGACTGCTCCAGAAGTTAAACGTGATAACTGGCGCGAGAATCCTAAAGTTATGGAACTGATTCAGCGCTATGCAAATGATGTGGCTGATCTTTCAAGTTTAACAGATGGCATGCTAGCACCGGAAATTGATGAAATTAAACTGGTTGGAGCAGTACTTGGTTATGATCAAACACCGAACCTGAACCTGGAATCTGCAGACGGGAAAGTACAGTTTTTTCAGGTTAGTTTCAAAGAGGGTAAAACTAAAAAATCTTCCAACAAATGGCTGAAATGGCTGAAATTGATATTCATCTCATTGGCAGCGTTTTTGGTGATTATCGTGATGTTATTACTGATAAACCGCTTGTCGAAGTTGTCTTTAAAAAACAATGAGCAGTCTGCTTCAACCTGCAGTTCTAACAGACAGAATGCTACATATACTGCAGAATTAGCTGAGATTAGAAAATCCCTGCTGGCAGAATTAAACAGCCTTCCGGCCTGGTTGACTTTTAAGGAAGCACGTGTGCATTGTACTGGAGGAAGAATGGGGGTCAAGCAAAACGAACAGCGGTTATTGCAGTGTTTGTTGACAGTCCGTAACCGTACCAAAAACATTCCTGATGCAGTCCGTCCGGATCTCAATCAAATTGAAGCTTGTGCTGTTACTATCTGCGGGCGAAAACTTCCACATTTGGTTTCATCATGCAAACGATTGTAGTCTGCAAACTTCGTTAGTTGTTGACAGAAAAACAAGCTAAGCATACACTTATTTTAGCAGTTTGCAAAAAAAGCAACCCTAGAATTTCCATAGAGAAACACAAAAAATAATTCTACGCTAATCTGATCCGGTAAAAAATGATCGACAATAAAATCATTGGTTACAATTTTCCGCCTGTTACGAAGCCTGTTGAAGAAGGACGTTTAATGTTTTTAGCAAAATCACTTGGAGAAACCAAGGGGATATATACAGATCCGGATGCAGCAAAAGCAGCAGGCCTTCCTGGCTTGTTGGCTCCTCCAACCTTCCCATTCATGCTAGAAATAGATGCTTTGGATTTGGTGGATTTCATGAGTGTTTTGGGAGAAACGCTGGAAAAATTACTGCACGGTGAAGAAAGTTTCAACTACTATGCGCCTATTTATGCTGGTGACAACATAACTGTTCGTAAAAAAATCACCGATATTATTGATAAAAAAGGAGGAGCTTTGCAATTCGTGATTTCAGACACTACTTTCACAAATCAGGACGGTATAATTGTCGCTGAAACGAGAACCAATTATGTTTTTAGGCATCAATAAAACATCATGACTCTACCAAAATTTGACTCTTTTAACGTTGGGGACGAAATTCCAGCACTGACAACTCCTTCAGTTTCCCGACATACTCTTGCACTTTATTGCGGAGCTTCCGGAGATCATAATCCAATTCATGTTGATCTTGATTTCGCAAAATCGTCAGGACTGGATGACGTGATCGCTCATGGAATGCTCTCGGCGGGTTATCTCGCCCAAATGCTCACGAACTGGATTCCGCAATCTGCTCTCAGAAGCTTTAATAATCGGTTCACCGCAATGACTCAAATAGGTGATACTGTATCCTGCAGCGGAAAAATTGTTGAGAAATTTGAAAAAGACGGTGAAAAATTTGTGCGTCTTGAACTTTACACAAATACACCGCAGGCACAGACTATCGTTGCTGAGGCAGTGGTCGTATTAGCATAAAATGTCTGTTCCGTTATCCTCATTAAAAATTCTCGATTTTTCGACTTTACTGCCCGGACCTTTTGCATCAATGATGCTGGCGGATTTAGGCGCGGAAATTTTAAGGATAGAATCACCAATACGTCCGGATTTAGTGAGAATGCTTCCGCCACGAGTTAAAGCCGGTTCTGCGACTCATGCGACACTGAATCGCTCCAAACACTCGCTGGCTTTAAACCTGAAAAAAACTGAGGCAGTTAAAATAGTACAACAATTGGTCGGTAAATATGATATTGTTTTGGAACAATTTCGGCCAGGAGTAATGAAACGTCT
>Ga0209403_10002025_pt1 | contig 24956 bp, 23 predicted proteins | sample ArcticOcean_MG_C_8_FD_187440 | JGI IMG/M metagenome (GOLD analysis project Ga0209403, IMG submission 187440) | Marine microbial communities from western Arctic Ocean - ArcticOcean_MG_CB11_86 (SPAdes) (version 2) | ecosystem: Environmental > Aquatic > Marine > Oceanic | place: Arctic Ocean... | reverse complement strand
TAAAAAAAGATTGTAAATCTGATCTTTGAAAATTGTTTACTGTTTTTTTTGTGCCTAAAATAGGCCTACCTAAAGATTGGTTGCGAAAAGCAGTTACAGTAAAGTTTTCAAAAACCCTATCATCTGGAGAATCAAATGATTGACCTATTTCAGAGATTATCACTCCTCTTTCTCTTTCAATTTCATCTTCAGGTAATGTAGAGTTTTTTATTATATCAGATAGGATGTCGATTCCTAAGTCAGAGTTCTCATGTAGTACTTTTAGATAGTAAGCTGTTACTTCTTTACTTGTATAAGCGTTTATATCTCCACCTACATCTTCTATCTCTCTAGCTATTTCTTCTGCATTTCTATTAGTTGTTCCTTTAAATGCCATATGCTCCAGCATATGAGCAATACCACATTCATTTAATTCTTCTTTAGCGCTTCCAGCATCAATCCAAACGCCAATCGATGTAGACTCAACTTCCATTTGATCAGTTATAACTGTTAGACCAGAATCTAATACCTTACATTCTACTTTCATGCGCTTCTCATTTTATTTTTAACATGCATTTTAATAATCTCTATATCAGCTTCCATAACCTTAAAGTGTTCTCTGCTAGTCATTATAGGTTTCAAATGAAATGGAAGTTCAGGTTTAATATTTATTGCCTTATTGATAATATCAGGAAACTTTGAAGGATGAGCGCAAGCAAGAGAAATCAAAGGTATATCTTTAGAAATGATTTTTTCATTTAATGCTTTTTTTGCTGATCCAAAACCCACAGCACTGTGTGGGTCAAGAATATAGTTATAATTTTTATATGTATCTTTAATAATATCTAATGTTTCATCATTTGAAATCATATATGCTGAAAAAGTTTTTTTAACTTTTACCATACTTTCTTCTGATATTGAAAAAGCACCATTTTGTTTAAAAAGATCCATCTGCTGTTTTAGCTTAACAGAATCTCTATCAAAAATTTCAAATAACAATCTTTCAAAATTACTAGAAACTTGTATGTCCATACTTGGACTAAAAGAAGGCTTTACGCTCCTTCTTTCCATAACACCATTATTAAAAAATCTTGTTAAAATATCGTTTTGATTAGACCCACATATTAAATTTGATATTGGGAGACCAATTTTTTTAGCCATCCAACCTGCTAAAATATTTCCAAAATTTCCTGTAGGAATTGAAAAAGCGACCTCTTTATCAGGGGCTCCTACCTTTAAAGCTGAATAAAAATAATACACTATTTGTGGCAAAAGTCTTACCCAGTTTATAGAATTCACAGCTGAAAGTGAAATTTGATCTTTGAATTCAAGGTCTTCAAAACAATCTTTAACTATTTGTTGGCATCCATCAAAATCAGTTTTCACTGATAGTGCATGTGTACCTTGCTCATTAATCCATGTCATTTGCTTTTGCTGAACTTCTGAAACTCTTCCATTAGGAAAAAGTATAAAAATATCTACATTATCTTTACCTTTAAAAGCTTCCAAAGCTGCAGATCCAGTATCTCCACTTGTTGCTCCTAAAATAACAGCTCTTTGTTTCCTTTTAGATAGGGTTGTATTAAAGGCTTTAGATAAAAATTGCATCGCATAATCTTTAAAAGCCAAAGTAGGTCCATGAAAAAGTTCTAGAATGAATAAATTTTCTTCAATTTTGTGTAACGGAGCTACTTCAGTATGAGTAAAACTTGAATATGTGCTTTTACAAATTTTTAAAAGTTCATCAGATGTTAAGCTAGGCTCAATAAAAGGTTTCATTATTCTAGCGGCTAATTGAGAATAATCTAGATTTTTCATTTCATTTAAATCTGAATGGCTAAATACTGGCCATTCTGACGGCATAAATAATCCTCCATCTCTTGCTAATCCAGATAGAAGTACATCTTCATATTTAAGAGAAGTTTCTCCACCTCTAGTGCTTAAATAATTGATGCCATTAATCATTGCTATCTCTTTTTCTAAAGTTCAATCTTCCTACAGATGTATGATATGAAAAATATACAAATAAAAGAGCCAACGCTAAACCATACCAAGTCACTGCATAAGATAAGTGTTGATTTCTTAATTTTGGTTTGCCTGTAACACCAATAGGTAAGGTTAATTTACTTCCTTTCCGCAAAGCATCTATATAATAATTATTTATCATTGGATTAGTATCAAAATTTAGAAATGTAAAAATTTGGTTAGGTATTATTGTAAACCAAAAACCTCTTTTTCCATCATTTTCTGGAACAAAATATCCTTTTTCCTGAGGAAATCTTATTATACCTTTTATAAGTGTTTCACCCTTAATTAAACTAAACTGTCTTTTCAACGGATCTCTATAGCCTTCAGACACCCATCCTCTATTAATAAGAATAAATGAATTATCATTTAATTTAAATGGAGTTATAACATGAAAACCAGCGTTACCTTCAAAAGTTTTTCCAGTTATGTAAATTTCATCTTTATGTAAAAAAGACCCTTTAACTTCTACAGACTTAAATTCTTCAACATCTGATCTCTTTAATTCTAGAGGAAGCTTAATTGGGTTGGATTGACTTTGTGACATGTACCTATTAATCAAAGCCTCTTTCCAAAACAATCTTTTAATTTGCCATGTTCCAAAACTGATTAACATAATAAAAACAAATGCGGAAATAACGGATGGCCACAGAAATGGTCTAAAATATATACTCATCTCCTATAAGAAAGTTCTGAAATTATTGAATAAAATTTAAATTTATTAAATCTTTTCAACCGCCCCACCAGTATATACATATAAATAAAAACAACCAAACTACATCAACAAAATGCCAGTACCATGCAGCTGCCTCAAAACCAAAATGATGATCCGGAGTAAAGTGTCCTTTAAGACCTCTAAACAAGCAAACTGTTAAAAAGAGCGTACCAACTAGTACATGAAAACCATGAAAACCTGTAGCCATATAAAATGTTGAAGCATAAATTCCATCGGTAAAAGCAAATGTAGCATGCTTATATTCATATGCCTGTACAGCAGTAAAAGTTGATCCTAAAATAATCGTAAATACTAATCCAGTTATAAAATCTTTTCTATTGTTATGTAGCAATGCATGATGAGACCAAGTAACAGTGCATCCAGACAATAAAAGTATAAGCGTATTTATAAGAGGAAAATCAAAAGGATCTAAGGTTACTATATTTGCAGGAGGCCAAACCCCAGTATCAGGATATAAACTAGAATCAAAGAAAGCCCAAAAAAAAGCAACAAAAAACATTACTTCTGAGCAAATAAAAAAAATCATACCATACCTCATTCCAATTTGAACAATTGGAGTGTGATGTCCTTGATATTCAGCCTCTCTAACTACATCTCTCCACCAGTAAAACATAGTAGCAAGAACCATAAATACACCTGCCATTAGAATGTATATAGAATATGGGTACTCATGCATAAAAAGTGCAAGACCTAGAAATAAAGTAAAACCAGCAGCAGCTCCCAAAGCAGGCCATGGACTTGGTTCTACTAAATGATATTGATGTTTATGCTCTCCGCTCATTTTCTTCTCCCTTAAATTACTCTTTTTATATATTGTAACTTAATTTAGTCTAGCAAATTTTTTTAAATTTTCTGACTTCTTTTAATTTTTTTCTTGTTGTCAACTTTATCAATTATTAGTCAGCATTATAAAATGTATAGGACAAGGTTATTTCTTTAAGATTTTTAGTGTTTTCATCATCATTAATGCTAGGATCAACGTAAAAGGAGACTGGCATTTTAACTTCTTCTCCTGGCTGAAGAACTTGTTTAACAAAACAAAAACAATCGATTTTCATAAAAACACTTCCTGCTTTAGGAGGCGATACGTTAAATACAGCGGTACCAGTTGTAATTTTATTTGATAGATTTTTAGCTGTATAATAAATAATTTTTTGAACGCCAGGCTGAACTGTAATTTCCTTTTTAGGCGCTTCAAACTTCCAATTCAAATCATGAGAGATATTTGAGTCAAATCTAATTTGTATAGTCTCATACTGTCCGTTGGATCCAGGAGCAAGTGAAGCTCTTTGAACTGTTCCAGCGTATCCAGTTACTCTACAAAACAAATCATACAATGGGACAGAAGCAAATGACAAACCAAGCATACCAAAAACTAGAAGTAAAACCCAGAAAAGTGAATTATTATTTTTTTTTGATAAACTAACTGACATTTATGCTGTTATATCCATTCTCAAAATTGTTATGAAAAAGAAAAGAACAACCAAACAAATAATTATAGCTAAAACAGCTATATTTTTTGATTTTCTATTCTGATAAAAAGATTTGATGTATTCATCTTCTTTATTAGGCCTCATTTTTTTCTCCTAATAATAATTTAATATAAATTTATCTAAGCAAATCCCAGCAAATACAATACTTAGGTAAAATATAGAATATAAAAACAAACCTTTTTCAGATCCTTTAACCTCTTTGTACAACATTAAGGATCGTCTCATAAACTCCAGACCAGAGACAGATACAATAATTAAGAATATCACTCCAGAGAAGTCTAAAATCCAAGGAAGGAAAGAACAAGGAATTAATAAAATGGAATAATATAATATATATTTCCTAGTTACTTTATCACCAGCAACTATCGGAAGCATTGGAATTCTTGCAGCTGCATAATCTTCTTTTTTGATAAGGGCTAAAGCCCAAAAATGTGGTGGAGTCCATATAAATATTATCAAAAATAAAATTAAAGACTCTAAGCCAACATCACCAGTTGCGCAAACTTGTCCAATTAAAGGAGGGAATGCACCGGCTGCCCCACCAATAACTATATTTTGAACGGTATATCTCTTTAACCATATCGTATATAAAACCGCATAAAACAGTATAGTAAATGCTAATAAACTAGCCGCAAGCCAATTCACAGCTAAACCTAATATCATGATGGAAATTATTGAAGTAATGATACCAAAAGCTAATGCCTCTGAAGGCATTATTTTGCCTAACGGAATTGGCCTATTTTTAGTCCTTTCCATTATTTTATCAATATCTCTGTCATACCATTGATTTAAGACACCTGAAGCTCCAGCGCCCATTGCTATAGCAAAAATTCCTATACATGCTAATAAAGGATGTAGATTAGAAGATAATTCAGAAGGCGATATATAATAGCCCACAAAAGCAGTAAAAACTACAAGAGACATTACTCTTGGTTTCATCAAATTAAAAAAATCTGCTGGAGATCCTATCAGTTCAGGATCTTCAGTTATTTCATTTGTGTTAACTGTTACAACCGGCATTTTAAAAATTTAAATTAACCTTATTTAACTTTGGGAATTTCAGAAAAAGTATGAAATGGTGGAGGAGAAGATACAGTCCACTCTAATGTGTTATCTGTAGAACCCCAGGGATTCTTTGATGCACGACGCTTTTTAACAAAAGCCTCAACTATAACAACAAGGAAGATTAAAGCTCCTAAGCCTCCAATGTATGCTCCAATAGAAGCAACCATATTCCATCCCGCAAATGCATCAGGGTAATCCACATAACGCCTAGGCATACCAGCCAAGCCTAAAAAGTGCATTGGAAAAAACGTTAAATTGACACCAATGAACGTTACCCAAAAATGTAATTTAGCTAATCCCTCATTATATTCGTATCCTGTCATTTTAGAAAACCAATAATAGAATCCTGCAAACAATCCATAAACCGCACCCAAAGAAAGCACGTAATGAAAATGAGCAATTACGTAATAAGTGTTGTGAAGTACGATATCTAGACCAGCGTTTGCAAGTACAACACCAGTTACACCGCCAACAGTAAATAAAAATATAAATCCCAGAGCCCAATATAAAGGAATTCTGAATACAATAGACCCCCCCCACATTGTAGCAATCCATGAAAATATTTTAATACCTGTTGGCACTGCTATAACCATAGTTGCTGCAGTAAAATACGCTCTAGTATCAACTGACAAACCTACTGTGTACATATGATGAGCCCAAACAACAAATCCTACCACGCCTATTGAAACCATCGCATAAGCCATGCCTAAATAACCAAAAACAGGCTTCCTAGAAAAGGTTGAAATAATCTGACTCACTATACCAAATGCAGGCAAGATCATAATATAAACTTCTGGGTGACCAAAAAACCAAAATAAATGTAAAAATAAAATTGGATCTCCACCACCTTCTGGAATAAAGAAACTAGTTCCAAAGTTTCTGTCTGTAAGAAGCATTGTTATAGCTCCTGCTAGAACAGGGATTGCAAGTAGTAACAAGAAAACAGTTACCAACTGTGACCAGACAAACAAAGGCATTTTATGAAGTGTCATGCCTGGAGCACGCATGTTAAAAATAGTTGTAATAAAGTTTGCAGCACCCAATATGGATGATGCACCAGCTAAGTGAAGAGAAAATATTGCTAGATCCATTCCCATTCCTGGAGAGCCTACAGAACTTGATAAAGGAGGATAAATTGTCCAACCTACACCCACTCCACCATCGACTACAGCCGAAAGTAGAAGAAGCACAAAACTAGGAGGTAACAACCAAAAAGATATATTGTTCATTCTAGGAAAAGCCATATCTGGCGCACCTATCATTATCGGAACAAACCAATTTCCAAATCCACCAATAAGCCCAGGCATAACAACGAAGAAAACCATTATAAGTCCATGGGCAGTAGTAAAAACATTCCACATATGACCATCAGCCATATACTGAACGCCAGGATTCATTAATTCCATCCTCATATAAATGGACATTCCGCCACCAATAAATGCTGCAACTATCGCAAATATTATATACATCGTTCCAATGTCTTTATGATTTGTTGAATACAACCATCTTTTCACAAACCCTGAAGGTGCGCCGTGATGATCATGACTAGATGCATTTGAACTTTGTGACAATGATGCCATTATTTTATCTCCTTAACTTATTCTTTATTTAAGAATGCAATTTTATTTGTATCTAAACTTAAATTATTAGCAAATTTAACCTTTGCATCTTTCAACCATTTTTTATATTCGTCTTTTGGCAGTGCTTGTATGACGATTGGCATATATGCATGGTTTACTCCACATACTTGATTACACTGTCCATAGTATTTTTTCTTACCTAATGGAACTTCTGTCCAAAGTTCATTTATTCGTCCAGGGATTGAGTACACTTGAAGTGCTAAAGAAGGCACAAAGAAAGAATGCATTACGTCATTACCAGTAATAAGAAATTTAATTCTAGTTCCTTCCGGAACTACAATTGGATTATCAACCTCTAACATTCTTTTTTGACCTGGTTTTAAATCCTCTTCTGCAATGATATATGAATCGAAAGAAATTCCATCATCAGGATACTCATAATTCCAGTACCACTGGGCACCTGAAACTTTAATAACCATATCCACAGGCTTATCTGCTTCTGTAAGATATAAAAGTTTAAATGATGGGACAGCAATCACTACCAAAATCAATACAGGGACAACTGTCCAAATAATTTCTATTATAGTATTGTGCGATGTTTTTGAAGGTTTCACACCTGGCTTTTCACGAAATTTTATACATACATATATTAATAAACCAAGAACAAATATAGAAATTAAGGTAATTACAATTAATAAAAAATTATGTAGATCAGTTGCTTTGGTCGCTATTATACCAGCAGGTTCTTGAAGATCCATTTGCCAAGGCTTTGGCTCTGATGCAAACGTAACATTTGGAATGGAAAATAGAGTAATAAAAACTCCTAGTGATATAAAGTTAATTTTTTCGTACCAACTTTTAAACACAGTTAGGAAATTTAGTTTCATTATGCTTGCTCCTCAAACTAACCTTTAAAAACAAAGGACTTTCTTTTAGAAAAATTAATATTTCTATTATTAAAACTTATAATGATTCTAACTTAGAATAATATGATATTACTTAAAACTTTTTTTGCAAAAATACTAGTTCAAATAACAAAATAATTAAATTTTTTGTATAATAATTGATCAAGGTAGAAATAATTAAATTATTTTGTATTTGATCTTGCGTATTATAAACCAAACTGTCATTTTGTAATTTAAATATATAACTCTTTTTAGTTTCATAGGTATTTTAAATATGCATAATAAATCATCATTAGAAATTACAGATAAAATTTTTTTTGAAGACAATGACTTTGATCTTAACAAGGTGCAATCAATAGTTTCAAATGCTTTAGATGCATCCGATGATGGAGAGCTGTACTTAGAATCTACCAAATCAGAATCTTTTTCATTCGATGATGGTCGCATGAGAAGTGTAGCTTATGATACCACTCAAGGTTTTGGTTTAAGAGCTATTGCTAAAGAAGCTAAAGCATTTGCCCATTCAGGTGAATTAACTGAAGAAGCCTTGAATAGAGCTTCTGAAACAGTAAAATCTGTATCTAAAAACTATTCTGGAACAATGTCGAACCCACCTTCACATGGAACCAACAAACCTTTATATACCTCCATCAACCCACTTGAGGAAACTTCATTTCAAATTAAAACAAATATTCTTGAAGAAATTGATGCTTATGCTAGATCTCTTGACACTAGAGTTATTCAAGTTTCAGCGTCTTTATCAGCCTCTTATCAAGCCATCCAAATTTTAAGAGCTGATGGAGAAAGATCTGCAGATATAAGACCGTTAGTAAGACTGAATGTATCACTTGTAGTTGAACAAAGTGGTCGCAAAGAAACAGGGAGCTCTGGCTGTGGAGGAAGAGGACTATATGAAGAATGGATCAACAAAGAAAAATGGCAAGGACAAGTTAAGGAAGCTTTACGAATTGCTTCAACAAACTTAGAGTCAATTCCAGCACCAGCTGGAGAAATGCCTGTTATACTTGGTCCCGGTTGGCCAGGAGTTATGCTTCATGAAGCTGTAGGGCATGGATTGGAAGGTGATTTTAATAGAAAAGGGACCTCAATTTTTTCTGGTAGAATTGGAGAAAAAGTTACAGCTGAAGGAGTTACCGTTATTGATGATGGAACCATAGAAAACAAGAGAGGCTCCATTACAATTGATGATGAAGGAACTAAATCATCAAAGAATGTTCTAATTGAAAATGGTATACTAAAAAGCTATATGCAAGACAGACAAAATGCTCGTTTAATGAATATGGACCCTACTGGCAATGGAAGAAGACAATCCTACTCTCATTACCCTATGCCAAGAATGACAAATACATATATGGACAATGGTAATGTTGATCCAAGAGAAATTATAAGTTCTCTAAAAAAAGGAATCTATGCTGTTAATTTTTCGGGCGGTCAAGTTGATATAACAAATGGAAAATTCGTTTTTTCTGCTTCAGAGGCATATTTAGTAGAAGATGGTAAAATAAAACAACCTCTTAAAGGCGCAACGTTAATAGGTAATGGACCTGATGCAATGTCAAAAATTTCGCTTATTGGCAATGATCTGGCGCTAGACGATGGCATTGGGACATGTGGCAAAGACGGTCAAGGTGTTCCTGTTGGCGTTGGGCAACCAACCTTATTGATGGGTGGGATAACAATTGGGGGAACTGAAACTAATTAGTTGATTTTTTAAAATGAATTTTCAATGAAAATTCTATCAATATTTTTGTTCCAAGAATTATTATATTTTTGAAGTAATTTTTCTGCTCCTGTTTCTTTATTATCTAGAATATAAAATAAGGGGTCTAAAAACTGTCTTTCATCAAGCCCTCTTGCATCTAATCTGTTTCGTCTTTCCAGACCAGCACCTGAAATGTTAAGCATTTCTGAAGCAAGTTCATGAATAGAGGAATTCCCAATCTTACCATTTAATGCAAATGTTGCAGCAGAAATTCTTCCCTTTTCCAGAATAGATGATTCCATAAGAGGCTTCGCTAAATTATATGCATCAGACTGTGATTGTTTATCATACAACAACCCTACCCATAAAGCCGGGAGTGCACAAATAATATTCCAGGGACCGCCATCTGCTCCTCTCATTTCAAGATATTGTTTTAACCTCACTTCTGGAAATGCAACGGTTATATGATCTTCCCAATCTTTAATTGTAGGAAACTCTCCTTCAAAACCTTTTAATTTACCCTGCATAAAATCTATAAAGGAGCTTCCAGCAACGTCCACGTATTTACCATCTCTATAAACAAAGTACATAGGTACTTTGAGAACATAGTTTAACCAAGATTCATACCCAAAATCAGAGTCAAAAACAATTTGAGGTACACCAGTTCTATTTGGATCAGTATCAGTCCATACCATAGCCCTTGCAGATAAATAACCGCTATCTTTTCCTTCAATAAAGGGTGAATTAGCAAAAAGAGCAGTAGCCACTGATTGAAGAGCTAAAGATATTTGAAACTTTTCAACCATATCTTTCTCGCTTGAGTAATCCAGATTAACTTGAATAGTACATGTTCTCAGCATCATATCTAAACCAAGTTTGCCAACCTTAGGCATGTAATTTTTCATGATTTCATAACGCCCTTTGGGCATCAAACTTATTTCAGATTGAGCCCACTTAGGATCATAACCAACACCCACCATAGATAAACCAAGCTCTTTCATTACTTCTTTCATAATCTTAAGATGCAAACCAGTTTCCTTACAGGTTTGATGTAAATTGTCTAAAGGCGTGCCAGACAATTCTAACTGACCTCCAGGCTCAAGAGAAATAGAAGCCCCAGTATCATCTTTAAGGCCTATTGTATTATTGTTTTCTATAATTTTATCCCAATTATTTTTATTAGCAACTGTGTCAAGAAGTTCGCCAATACCAGAAGGTCCAGAATAATTAACTCTTTCAAAATTTTTGATATAAAAAACAAATTTTTCATGCTCAGTTCCAATTTTCCACTCTTTAGTTGGCTTTGCACCTGAACTAAACCATTCCAACAGATCTGCTTTTTCTAATTTTGGCATATATTCCTCATAGCTATAAGAAGTAATTATTAAAAAAAATAAAATTAAAATACAAGATAATATTTAACATAATAAATTTATAAATTTGAAAAGCATTAATTTTTTAAATAGTTTTTCATATCACCATTAATTAAATGCCAAAATACAAGACCACATATAACCGCTGTATCAGACCTTAAAATTCTTGGGCCAAAATTAATTGGTATAATAAAATTTTTTAATTTTAAAAAATTTATTTCTTTTAAAGAAAAACCGCCCTCTGGACCGATTAAAATTGCACCAGAAGGATGTGTTAATAATTGATTATTATCTTCAAAACTTTCTGAACTATTTCTAATCGTTTCATCTCCATAGTAAATTTTTCTATTAAAATCCCATGTGGAAATAATTTCAGTGAGACTTTGAATTGGGGCAATTTTAGGGACTGTAATTCTTTCACATTGTTCAGATGCTTCAATAGCAATTTCTTCCATACGTTTTAAATTAACTCGCCTTGCTATTGTTCTTTCAGTTAAAATTGGAATTATACAAGATACCCCTAATTCAGTTGCTTTTTGAATAATTATATCAGTAGCATTTTTTTTTACCGGCGCAAACATTACCCATATATCATTAACAGTCTCTGGGTTTCTTACTTTTTCTATGATAAGTAAAGTTATATTTTTTTTATTAATAAGTATTATTTCAGCTAAAAACTCTCCATCAAATTGATTGAATATTAATATTTTATCATTAATTTTTTTTCTCATTACATTTAATAGATAATGATACTGTTTTGTTTCAATTAATATATTTTGTTTAATTGTTAACTTATTTTTTTGATGTAACCTAATTTTAGCGCTAAATGAGGAATCTGCCATTTTAGAAAAACCTATATTTAAAAATGAACTTTATTTTAACAGTTGATTGAAAGCAACATACTATAATGATATTGCATTATTTATGAATATACCAAAGTCAAATAATTCAGATATGCCTGAAGTAGGCTGGTGGAGTTTTTTGCCAAAAAAACTATTAAAGTGGGTTAGGTTAGGTAGATTTGACCGCCCTATTGGTTTTTGGCTACTTTTACTTCCAGGTTGGTGGATTCTGCCTTTGTCTAATTTAGAATTAACCAGATGCTTAGAGTTAATGTTTATTTTTTTTATAGGCTCAATTGTAATGCGGGCGGCTGGCTGCACAATTAATGACTTATGGGATAAAGATATAGATAAAAAGATATCTAGAACTCAAAAAAGACCAATTGCAAGCGGTGAAATTTCAATTTTAGAGGCATTTATATTTCTATCCATAATGCTTTTAATTGGCTTAGTATGTTTAATTCAACTTGATATTAAAACTTGGATAATTGCACTAAGTTCAATTCCTTTAATTATAATTTATCCCCTTGCAAAAAGATTTACCAAATGGCCACAGATTTTTTTAGGGTTTACATTTAGTTGGGCTATACCAACTGCTTGGTCAGCTTCGGGAATGCCATGGGATTGGGGTGTTCTTACCATGTATCTAGCTACAGTTTTCTGGGTTATTGGTTATGATACAATTTATGGTTGCCAAGACAGCAATGAAGATGAATTTCATGGAATTCAAAATTCAGCTGTCTCTGCAAAAAAATTTTTAATCAGATTTGTTTCTTCAATGTATTTTTTTACAATTTTTTTATTTATAATTAGTGGAATTACATTGAACGCTAGTTATTTGTGGTATTTAGGTGTTTCAATAGTAACAGTTCATTTTATATTTCAAATATATAAATTAAAAAATTCAAATAAAAAATCTACTATTACTATTTTTAAATCCAATAGGACAGTTGGGTTAATCTTAACATTCAGTGCCTTGGGTAATTACATAAATTTAATATCTTAAATTTTGCTCTAAACAATCCATCTACTAAAATCATATCCGTAACTGTTAGTAAGATTAATTATATAAAAGTAATCTTTAAAACTGAATTTGAAAAATCGTGTTCATCAAATTTATAATAAGTTCCTAAAAGACCTGTCATCCAGCTTAATAATAAAAATAATAGCATTAAAAAAGTATATTTTTCTTTATTTGATAAATTCACTTCTAAATAAAAGCATAACCAGATGATGGGCTAATTGCTCCTCATCTTGAACTAATATTGTTCCGATCATGCATTGGAATAGCGCCTGTTTCAAAATTAGTTATAGAGTATTCAGTTAAACCATAATAAGTTTTAAGATATGATTTAATCCAAGCAAAATAATATTCAGTATTTTCTATTTTGTTGAAAACAGAGTATACGCTAATAATACAACCTTAAAATATTGTAATAAAATATTTGAAAGGACTGTAGAAGCCCTGAATGATTTTTTTATTGGTCATTAGTAATTGATTGTTATTTTTAGATAAATTTTCTAGCGCTTTTGATTTAAGCAATAAAGTAAACAATCTTTTCTTTTTTTCTCCTGTCAAAAGATTAAAGTTATATTTCTGCAGGGCACTTACTAAATCTTGCTAAAGATAAACTAGCACAACCATCTCCAATAATATTTTTCAGTTTTTTAAACAATTAAATCATATCCTTTAAATTTTGGTGCAATATAGCGTTATGCCCTACTTCTCGTTTTGAAATAGAAGTTAACTCTAAAAAAATATTCTTAATGCTCAATTTTAATTTTGTTGCTCCGGTTGTTACTTGTCTTCCGTCATACCAATTATATTTTTTTCTTTTTAATTGGATACCAATTTCTCTATAAACATTTGAAGCAATAGCAATAGCAATCCTTGTTTTAATTGGTAGATAAATTAAGCCATGAGATCCACTAAGATAGTATTTTTCAGCTAAGGTCAAAAGTCTCTCTATTGCAATACTTATAATTCTATTTTGAACATGATTATTGTTTTTTGAAGCTGAAACTATTTCTTCAGGAGAAGCTTCATTTATCCATGTTCCAGGTAAATAACGTCTACCCATTTCAGCATCTTCAAGAACATCTCGAGCAATATTTGTTAATTGCATTGCAATACCTAAATCAACAGCAAATAATTTTGCCTTTTCATTATGACATTGCAACGCGTCACACATCATGATGCCCACTGTACCTGCCACTTGGTAAGCATACCGTATCAAGTCAGATTCATCTTTAATTAACACAGTTTTTTGGTCAAAAATAAGGCCCTCAAGTAAATTTAAAACTGCTTTTTTAGAATTTAAGTTAAAATATTCAGGACAATTTAAAAAGTAATTATTTATTTTGTTAAACGTAGTAATATCATTTTTTCTAAACTGAGTATGAAAACTTTGCAAATCTACTAAAGAAGATTTTTTACCACTATCGGCTGTATCGTCTAAAACTCTACAAAATTTATAGAGTTCTGATGCTCTATCAACATACAAAGAAGGTAAAAATTTACTTGCCCAAAAAAAACTTTTACCATTTTTTTTTAGAATTAATCTGGCATCATCTATTTGATTTTTCATATGCGAATACTTTTATTTAATCTAACTTTCAAATATCTTAGCAGATAATAACATCACTGGAACTAACATTTTATAGATAAGTTATCTCTAAAAAATCAAAAAAAGATTAGTTAATTAACTAGTTCTAGGTTTATTAGTAATCGCACCTATTATTATTTTTAAATGGCATATTAAAACTTTTTTAATTGCAAATATATATTTTTTTATAAAACCATTTCTTCATTAATATTAATATCTATAGTTTGCCAATTAGGTTGATCAGGCTTAATAGCTATTGATTTTAATTTTTCATGTAATTGAATACGATAACCTTTATCGTTTATAACCTTTTTAATCCATTCTGGTAAAATAGTTTGATCTGTTTCTAAAAATTTCATTAAAAAATCTAATGCGGCCTCTTCGTAAATTGCCTCTAATTTAGTGTTTGAACCTAAAATTGCGGCTAATCGAAAAGGCGAGTTTAATTTAAATGGAAACGCTCCAGCTACTGAAACATAACCATAAATATCTCCGCTAAATTCAAAATCTTTAATTTTTACAGTTCCTGATTTCATCTTAACAAAATTATAAGCTACACCTACTGCCTCAGTTAAATGCATAATATGTAATTGTTTTTCTGTTAACCAAAGAACATTCAAGTCTACTTCTGTCCCAATACTAGGCCATTGCGTTGCAGGCATTGAACCGTATGCAGCAATTGATGCAGCATAAACTATATCTGAATCATATAAAATTGCTGGAGTAACACAAATATCTTGATTAAAAGAAAATTTTCTTTGAAGTTGCATGGGAGCTCTATTTGAGCCAACAGATAAAATGGGAATTCTACCCTCTAAATCAAGATGGATACCTTTAAGAAATTTGCCTTTAAAAAATGAAAATGCATAATCAGGTGTTAGATATGGATACTTTATGGCTCTATCGTAATAAGAAAGCTCCGGGAAAAAGATACTGTTAATTTGTTCTGTATTAGCATTCATTTTTAAAATTTACTTTAAACCCAAAGATTGATCATAACCTAGAGCAATATTCATACACTGAACAGCTGCTCCTGAAGCACCTTTTCCAAGATTATCTAATCTTGACATAATAATTGCTTGTTTATTCTCATCATTCCCAAAAACACTGATATCTAAGAAATTAGTATTTACTAAATTATCTGGTCTAAGATATTTATTATCTGTCAAACCTTCATCTTTTTTAAGTACTTTAATAAATTCAGAATTATAGTAGAAATCTTCTATTAGAGTTTGTATATCATCAGTTTTAACTAATTTGGATAACCATTTAAAATGAATTGGAATACAAACAGTCATTCCTTGGATAAAATCACCCACTGATGGACTGAAAATTGGTGTTAGCTCTAAACCATTATGAAATTTAATTTCTGGTAAATGCTTGTGATTTAATTGAAGACCATAATTAAAAAACGGTTCGTGGGATTGATTATTAAAATAATTGATTAAGTCTTTTCCTCCTCCAGAGTAACCACTAACCGCATGGATCACCAAAGGTGTATTTGAAGGAAGCATTTTTTTTTCAATAATTGGCTTTAAAATAACGTTAACTCCAGTAGCATAGCAACCAGGGACTGAAATTCTTTTAGATCTCTCAATTTTATTTTTATACTGCGTGCCTAACTCAGGCAGTCCATAAGCCCAATCATTATTAGTACGATGAGCTGAGGAAGCATCAATTATTATTGGTGAAGCATTTCCAAGTTTATCTGCAATTTCAACGGTTTCTATAGCTATATTATCTGGTAAACATAGAAAAGTTACATCTGATGCTTTTAACATTTCTTTTTTATATAAAGGATCTTTTCTTTGAGATTCGTCAACTTTTAGAATGTTTACATTAGGGTGTTTACTTAACCTATCATAAACTTGAAGTCCTGTGGTTCCCACCTCACCATCGATAAAAATATTTTTTTTCATTTAAACCTTTTAATTATTCTTAAACGTTGCAACTAATTAAACAGTATATTAATAAAACAAGTAATAATAATTTGTAACCAATTTTTCTTTTTTTTTCATTAGGACTTATTCTTATGACAACAAACAAACTTAATGATCAAGATATAATGAACCTTCTCATAGATACCGCCATGTCAAATGGAGCATCTGCAGCTGACTGTATGTTATCTAGAAGCAGAGGTGTATCTCTAACACGAAGATTAGGTAAAGATGAAACCATCGAAAGGTATGAAGATTTTGATACTGGCTTGAGAGTTTTTATAGGTAATAAGATTGCTTCAGTTTCAACAAATGAAAATTCAATATCTGCATTAAAAGAAGTAGCAAAAAGAGCCATAGAAATGGCTCAAATAGCTCCACAAGACGAATTTGGAATGATTGCTAGTTTAGATACTCTAAAAAAATTTCCTATTGATAAAAACCTTTCTATTGAAAGCTATGACGACATTGAACCTGATATAGATGTTATTAGGGACCGAGCTTCAGAAGTTGAAGATACTGCTTTAAGTATAAAGGGAATAACTAATAGTGATGGTGCGGACGCTTCATGGGCAGAAGGCGAAACTCTTTTAATGACATCTAATGGATTTTCAGGACATAGCAAAAGGTCAAATCATAGCGTTTCCGTTGTTGTAATTGCTGCGAAAAATGGGAAGATGGAAAGAGATTATGAATATTCATCAAAAGTTTTTGGAGAAGATTTACTAAACTCAAAATTAATCGGCCAAAAAGCAGCAGAAAATACTCTTGCAAGAATGGGAGCGTCAAAACCTGTTACAGGTAAGTATCCTGTGATTTTTGGACCTCGTGTCGCAAGATCTATCGCAGGACATATTGCTTCAGCAATAAATGGATCTGCAATAGCAAGAAAAACTAGTTTTTTAAAAGATATGATGAATAAGCAAATAACAAATTCAACTATTAATATAATTGATGATCCTTTTTTAAAACGTGGCTTAGGATCAAAGTTATTTGATGGAGAAGGTTTAGGTTGTTCAAAACATTTAATGATTAAAGATGGTGTTTTAAAAGGTTGGTTATTGGATTTAGCATCTGCAAAACAATTAAATATGGAACCAACAGGGAATGCAAGACGAGGGATCAGTGGACCACCCTCACCTAGCACTAGTAATTTTATGGTTATGCCTGGAGAGGTAAGTCCAGAGAGTCTTATTTCTGATGTTAACGATGGTTTTTATATTACTGATATGATTGGAAGTAGCGTTTCAATAGTTACTGGTGATTATAGTAGAGGAGCAAGTGGTTTCTGGATTAAAAATGGTAAATTATCTAAGCCTATAACTGAGGCCACTATTGCTGGTAATTTAATAGAGATGTTCATGACTTTAAAACCAGCCAATGATTTAGACTTATCGTTCTCTGTAACAAGCCCAACCTTATTAATAGACGGAATGACTATAGCAGGGAATTAGCTAATTGAAAAAAAAAATAGTAAAAAATAATTTTAATCGCTTCCTTGCTTGGTTTGATATGCTCATTAAGGATCATGGGTTTTTAAGACTTTGTTATCATAATTTTTATAAAATTGATGACAATGTATATAGAAGCAATATGCCAACCCCTTTAAGGGTTAAAAATTATAGTAAGCTTGGGATCAAAACTATAATTAACTTAAGAGGAGTAAGGAAAGATGGTGGTTGGCTTTTAGAAAATGAAGCATGTAATAAATATAATATTAAATTGATAGATTTCAGAGCTAGATCTAGAGCCGCTCCAGAAAAAGAAATGATTTTTAAAGCAGAAAAATTGTTTCAATCTATAGAGTACCCAGTTTTAATCCATTGCAAATCAGGAGCAGATAGAGCTGGTATTATGTGTGCTCTATATATGCTTACTCATGGAAATAAGCTTCCTTCTATAGCTAAAAAACAACTTTCATGGAAGTTTCTTCATATAAAATGGGCAAAGCCTGGTGTTTTGGATGCATTTGTAGAAGAATACAGCTTAGATAATAAAAAAACTACGATAAAATTTATGGATTGGGTTGAAAAGAAATACGACCCAATACAGTTAGAAAATAATTTTAGATCTATATGGTGGATTAATAGATTAGTTGATGATATTTTAAAACGAGAATGATATATTTATACTTAATTAAATGTATTAAGCTTATATAACTTCCTATACAAAACCGATTTATTTAAAAGCTCTAGATGAGATCCAGCTGCAACTACTTTACCTTTATCAAATACAATTATTTGATCTGCATTAACTACAGTGGATAACTTATGAGCTATTGTTATTGTGGTTTTATCCTTCGTTAACTTTTCTAAAGAAGCATTTATCTCATTTTCGGTTTCGGCATCTAAAGAACTAGTTGCCTCATCTAACAAAAGAATAGGTGCATTTTTTAAGATAGCTCTTGCAATTGATATACGTTGCTTTTGTCCTCCAGATAACTTATTTCCACCCTCTCCTAGTATCGTATTATAGCCTTCTGGACTAGTATCAATAAACTTATGGATACCAGCATTTTTAGCTGCTTGTATTATTTGTTTTTCGTTAGCCTCAAGGTTCCCAAATCTAATGTTATCTATAAAACTTTTATTATAAATAATTGTTTCTTGACTAACTAAAGCAATTTGTTTTCGTAAAGATAATATATTTACTTTTTTTATATCTTGTTTATCAATAATAATTTGACCTGATAAGGGATCATAAAATCTACCTATCAAATTTACTATTGTAGATTTTCCTGCTCCACTTGGTCCTACAACAGCAACTTTAGAACCCGATTTTATAAAAAAGTTAATATTGATTAGAGCTAAAGATTTACTGTTATAAGCAAAACATACATCTTTAAAAGAAATACTCGGCGACACATCTTTTCTTAATTTTAGATCCTGAGCAGCATTCATACTTTTAACTTGAGGAGTAATATTTAATTGGGAGTATATTCTTTTCAATGCAGACAACCCTTCTTGAGCAACTGTATTAAACGTACCTATAGCTCTTGCAGGTTGAGCAAGCATTAGTAATGCGGTTATAAAACCGACGACACTTCCTGGAGAAAGTTCTCCTAATGAAACTCTGTAACTTGCTAAAGCAATAACACAAGCAGCAGCAACCCCACCTAAAATCTCTAAAATTGGCAATACTTTTGCTCGTCCAATAACTAAAGAAAACATTTTTTGAAATAACAAATCTAATACACCTTCAGATCTTTGGATTTCCATTTTTTCAAGATTATAAGATCTAACCATTCTAATACCTTGAAGTATTTCAGTTAAAGTTGATGTTACTATTTCCATTTGTTGCTGAAGTGCCGTAGCTACGACATTCTGTTTTTTCCCGATTTTTAATATTGGCTTAAGTGCTATTGGATAAATAACAAAAACTAAAATTGATAAAAGCCAATCAAGCCATACTAAATAAGACATCAGCACTAAGATTGTTAGAGTGTCTCTAATCAAGTTATTAATAGATCTTTCAATGCCATCTTTTATTAAGACAACATCATTCATTATTCTAGAGACATGATTACCAGAAGAAAGTTTGTTTAGCTCAATTAGATCAGAATTAATTAAATGTTTAGTTAATTTTTTTTGAATATCAACAGCTACAGATAATGAGATTTTGGATACTTGTTTTATTTGAAAAAACATTGCAACACCTCTGATTACGGCAATACAAGCAATAATTAAAGGAATAATAATCCATTCATTTGTCTTGCTATCTATTAAACTATCAAACACAAGTTGTATCAAATAAGGATATATTGATGCTGTTGCAGCCACTATTACTAATAATAAAAAAGCTATAAAAACATCTAATTTATAGATAGAAACAAAATCAAACCAGAATTGAGTTATGATATTTCTGTTAACACTTGTTAACATTTCATTCTTTTTTTTCATTTTAATCCACAATACAATGAAATTAATATTAACCCATAATAAAAATAAAGTGTATAAATTGTTATGTTGTTTTCTTTAATTTTGATTATAAATAGATTTTCAAATTTAATAGTGATTTTTGGATTTAACAATGCGTATAATAAAACGTTTTAGTAAAACTAGTTTTGGTCAAAAATTGATTGGTTTTTTGTTTTATTTAATAACAAAGATTAGCTTCCTCTCAATAAGATGGAAGTATTTTAATGAGGATCAAAAATATAATATTTTTAATGTTGACAATCAATATATCTTTTGCTGCTGGCATAATAGATTATTTTTAGGGCCTCACTTATTGCCAAGAAATAGAATTATTAATGCACTTCAATCAAGTCATTCTGATGGAATGATAACTTCCATAGCTTTCAAATATTTAGGAATGAATGTTATTCTTGGATCATCTATGAACGGTGGCATGCAAGCGTTTAGAAAAATGATTAAATGTATTCAAAATGGAGAAAGCATTGCCATTACTCCCGATGGACCAAAGGGTCCGAAAGAGACTGTAAAAGAAGGTATAATAAAATTAGCTCAAATAACAGGTACCCCTATAGTCCCATTGGTTTGGACTACAAAAAAATTTAAATTAATTAATTCATGGGATCATTTTGTAATACCTTTTCCCTTTTCAAAAGGTGTTTATACTTTTGGGAAACCAATATATGTTGATAAAAAGATTAATAAAAAAAAATTTGAGATTTCAAGGTTAGAAGTTGAGAATGAAATTAAACGTCTTACAAAATTAATTAATAATGAAAGCAATTAAAGATATATTTAAATTATTATATAGGAACCTGAATGTCACTATCTACATATAATTTTATATGGAAGCTTCTAGAATTCATTTTACCCAGTTATTTAGAAAGACGAAAAAATAATGGGAAGGAAGATATTCATAGAATTCATGAACGGTATGGAATCTCCAAAAAAAATAGACCTTCTGGAACGTTAGTTTGGTTACATGGCACTAGCGTTGGAGAGTCTGTTGCTGCTTTGGCATTAGCTAATTCTATGAGAAAAAATGGTTATGGGAATAAAAATAATGAATATTTTCTATTAACTACCAATACTCTATCTGCAGCTAAATTAATAAAAGATAAAATAAAGAAAGGATTGCCTGCAATACATCAATATCACCCTTATGATCATCCTAAATTTGTTTCTAAATTTCTTAACCATTGGCAGCCTAATATGGCTGTATTTTTAGAGTCTGATTTTTGGCCTAATTTAATATATTTAACAACTAAAACTAAAATTCCTACTATTTTAGCATCTTCTCAAATGTCAGAAAAATCTGCTCGATTTTGGAGTGGGATAGGAATATTTTTAGCAAAAAAGATTTTTGGAAATGTAAATCAAGTGTTAGCAGTAGATCCAAAACAAGCAGATCTTTTTAAAAGATTGGGTGCTAAGAATATTAAAAGTTTAACTAGTCTTAAATCAATCGCTGAAAAACCAATCATCAATCAAAACTATATTTACAACATTAAAAAAAACTTGGTTAAGAAAAAAATATTACTTGCAGCCTCCACTCATCCAGGAGAAGAAGAGTTAATGATAAAGCTGGCTAACTTATTAAGACAAAATGCTGAAGATAAAATTCTAATTATAATTGCACCTCGTCATGTTAAAAGAAGTTTGGCTATACAAAATCTTGTTAAATCTGCTGGGTTTGATATAAAATCTAGAAGTAAAGGAGAATTCCCATCTAAGACTGATCAATTTTATTTGTCAGACACTATGGGTGAAATGGGTTCTTTAATAGAGGTAGCAGACTTAGTTTATGTAGCTGGATCTATGGTTCCAGTTGGAGGTCATAGCCCCTCTGAAGCTTCTCAATTTGGAAAACCAGTGATAATGGGTCCACATTCAGAAAAATGTAATGCTCAAATTAAAGATCTTGTTTGGTCAGGAGGAGCAATTCAAATTAAAAAACATCTTGAAATGAATGAAAATTTTATAAATCAAATTGTCGAACTTTTAAATCATCCAGAACGTCTTGAGGATATGGGGGAAAACAGCCTAATTGCTTCTGGATATGCTCAACAACGTGCAGATGAAGCAAGCCTTCATTTACTTGAATTGTTAGATAATAATTCTAAAAATAATATTGCTGTATGATGATTATGAAAACACCACAGTTTTGGTATGAAAACAACATTTCTTCAAAATTGAAATCTTTATTTCTTATTCCTATTTCTATTATTTGGATCTTCTTTTCTAAAATACTGCAGCTATTTTCAAAACCTTATACCTCAAAATTAAAGGTGATTTGCATTGGTAATTTAACAATTGGAGGAACAGGAAAAACACCTTTTGCAATTAGCACTTTTAAATATTTGCAAGATTTAGGATATAACCCTGCTTTTTTAACAAGAGGATATGGAGGTAAGGAAAAAGGTCCAATTGAAGTTAAATCTTCTCACAAACATATAGACGTTGGAGATGAAGCACTATTACTAAGTAAAATTGGAAGGACAATTGTTTCAAGAAATAGATCTTTTGGTGCAAAATTTATAGAAAAACATAACAAAAATTTTGATGTCATTGTAATGGATGACGGCCTTCAAAACAACCATCTTAAAAAAAATACTAATATTTTATTAATTGATAAAAAACTATTTTTTGGAAACAAACATTGTATTCCAGCAGGGCCATTAAGAGAGCCTATTAAACAAGGACTTAACAAAATCAATGCAATTATTTTAACAGGAAACAATAGTGAAGACTCAAACCAAAACTATGACTTCAGGCCAAATATTCCCATCTTTAAATCGAATATAATAATCAAAAAAAAAATATACTCTAAACAGAATAATTTTTTGGCTTTTTGTGGCTTAGCTAATCCAGACAAATTTTATAAAACATTAGAAGATGATAACTTTCAAGTTAAGAAAACTATATCCTTTCCAGATCATCACAAATATACAACTATGGATATACAAAACTTGAAAAAAGAGGCTTCAGAGAAAAAATTAAAATTAATTACGACTGAGAAAGATTATGTTAAAATTGATCAAAAGAATAGAAACTTAATTAATGTTTTATCAATTGAGCTGGGATTTAATCATAATGATGAAAACAAATTTAAATCTTTACTAAAGGAAACATTAGATGGCTGATCCTTTAAGTTTTCGATTAAAAAAATATTTTGATAGATATATTCATGATCCTATAGCTGCTTTACTTGCTATCCCACTTTTCCTATTTCTTAAAATTTTACCTTATAATTTATCATCTTATTTATGTGGCACATTAATGTTAACTATAGCGCCTCTTACTTCGTATAACAAACGTGTTAAAAAACACATGAAAATAGTTTTTCCTAAAAAATCTTCAATGGAAATAGACAAGCTTGCTCGTGAACATTGGTTTATGCTTGGTCAAACCATTGGAGAAATGCCACATATAAATAAATTAATAAATTTAGGAAGATTAAAAACAGAGGGTTTAGAAAAAATTAATAAAGGTCCTGCAATTCTTGTTGGAGCCCATATGGGTAATTGGGAGTTTCTTGGAAGAGTTGGAGACTTAGCTGGCCGACGAGCTGGGTACGTGTTTAGACCAGTCAATAATTGGATTCTTAATAAAATACAAATTCATCGAAATAAAGATGCTAACGCAGATTTTTATAGAAAAGGTCGCCTGGCGGCAATAGGAATGGCTGGAAAACTTAAAGCAGGAGAAGTTGTTGGCTTAACTGGCGATCAATTATTAAGAGAGGGAATTATGGTTCCATTTTTTGGAATAGAAACTCCGACACCTCAAGCTGCTGCAATTATGTCTTTAAAATGGGATATACCAATTTATATGGTTAGAATAGAGCGTCTCAGTGGAATACATTTTAAAATGACCATTGAAGACAAACTACAAATTCCTAAAAATCAATCTAAAGAGAAGGCTGTTTATGAGATTACTAAATTAATTTCATCTCGCATAGAAAAGTGGATTATAAATAAACCTGAACAATGGCTATGGGCTCATAGACGTTGGGGGAAATGACTTATTAATTTAACGTAGATTTTTTTTTAATTGTTCATAAAATAATTTAAATTCTAAAACTGTTTTGATAGTTGGCTTTATATCACGTTTTCTTTTATCTATTTTATATATTATTTTTAGTAAAAACTTGTTAAAAATGGCATTATTAATCACCTTCATAACTATAAGCCTAGATACATTTTTATTAGACTTAAATATATGTTCAATATCAAGTGGCATATTTATGTAATGAAATTTTAAATTAGCGTTTATTCACTATTTTACGTCTAATTGTGCTGAGCGAGTTTCATCTGCAAATTTAATATTCACAAGCGCTTTATTAGCTGCTTGTGAGCTAAGTTTAATTGGATTTCCATCACTATCCATAACAAGAGAAAAACCACGATCAAGTACTCTTTTAAAACTTGCCGCTTCAAGAAGTTTACCTAATGAAATAAACCTTGTTTGTTTTTTATCAATTAGATTTTCTATAAGATTTCTAAACCTTGTATCTAACAATTGTTTCTTTGCGTGTAAATTATTAATCAATACTTTTGGCGGCAAAAGTCTTTGAGCAAATTGAGAGATTTTATTTTTTTGATCCACAACAATATTTTGAAATAAGTTTTCTAAATCTCTATAAGCATAATCTAATTTCTGACTTTTATTATCTAATATCTGATCAGGTTTTCCAAGAAGTCTAACTAAGTTTCTTAAGTGATCCTTATTGTTATTAACCTTACTTAAAAAAGAAGAATTAATTCTTAAGCCAAGCT
>Ga0209403_10002023_pt1 | contig 24984 bp, 16 predicted proteins | sample ArcticOcean_MG_C_8_FD_187440 | JGI IMG/M metagenome (GOLD analysis project Ga0209403, IMG submission 187440) | Marine microbial communities from western Arctic Ocean - ArcticOcean_MG_CB11_86 (SPAdes) (version 2) | ecosystem: Environmental > Aquatic > Marine > Oceanic | place: Arctic Ocean... | reverse complement strand
GAGAACTCTCAAACGCTGTCGACATCTCGCCGACCCGACACCACGCCGCGAACACGCTCCAATACCTCGTCGCACAACTCACGAGCCACCTCGTGACTCGGAGCTTCGGCGATCACCCGCACGATCGGCTCGGTGTTGCTGCCGCGGACCTGTACCCAACGGTCGTCCCAGTCCAGCCGCAAACCGTCACCCTCGGTCACCGTCGCGTCGTCAAACGCCGTCCCCAGAACTTCGACCGCAGCAGCCACACGATCGGCAGGGCAGGGCACCTTCTGCTTCACGATCGCATAGACCGGGAACCCGTCGACCCATTCCGAAAGTCGCCGCGCCCCCAAGGCCAGACCTTCGAGCACCAAGGCCATTCCCACAAAGCTGTCCCGAATACCCCCCACCCGAGGGTCAATGACGCCACCATTCCCTTCGCCCCCCAACACGGCCGACAACTCGTCCATCTTCGCTACCACGTTGGCTTCGCCGACATGAGACCGATGGAACGAACTGCCCGTGTAACGCTCGACCACGTCGGCCGTCACCCGACTGCTCGACCCGTTGACCACCACTGCTCCTGCCATTCCGGCCAACACCCAATCCGCTGCCAGCGTCACGGTCAACTCTTCTCCAATGTAACGACCCGTCTCGTCGACAATCGCCAATCGATCGGCATCCGGATCCTGAGCAAACCCGACATCCGCTCGGTGCTCGAGCACCGCCCGACAAAGACCACCAAGATTCTCTTCCAGTGGCTCTGGCGTATGAGCAAACTGGCCGTCGGGAATTCCTCCCAACACGATCACCTCACAACCCAGGCACTCAAGTAATTCCGGACCAAGCACCGCTCCGGATCCGTGATTGCAGTCCAACACCACCCGCAAGCCTCGGCGTCGAACCGATTCCACGTCGACAATCCGCAGCACAGCGTCCCGATGAGCCGCCCCGGGCTCATCGACCAACTCCAACCCCGAATTGGACTGATCGCCCGAGTCCGGAAGAGGCACCCCGTTGATTGACTCAATCTCCGCAATCAACCTGGCTCCCAACTCGGCATTGAAGACACGGCCTGCCGCATCGAATGGTTTCAAGCCGTTCCACTCGGCCGGGTTGTGACTGGCGGTGATCTGCAAGCCGGCCTGGGCACCCAGGTGCCTGACCAACAGGCCACAAGTGGGTGTCGAGGCAATCCCAGCGTCAAGCACCTGGCAACCCTCGGCCGCCAAACCTGCCAACACCGCCTCGCGGACCATCAGTCCACTGGCTCGCCCATCCCGTGACACCACAACAGTGCCCCCATGGATCAAACGGCCCAGTCCGCGAGCGAAACTCGAGAGGTACTCGGCGTCGAGACCGTCGCCGACGATACCGCGCAAACCCGAAATACTCAAAATTCGAGTTGGCATCTGCTCCTCGAAAGCCGTCAGGCCGGACGCATCGATTCGACTAGCCCGCCTGAGCCGTCTTGGGTGATGCCGTGGTCGCCTTTGCCTTGAAAACATTCACCCGCTTCTGGACGGAATCCAGCTGGGCTCGAGCTGCATCGTTGGCTGTTTTGGCTTGGTCGACCTTGGCCTGAGGCGTTTTCATCGCGAGAACCTGGTCAGCCACTCGCTTCTTAGCGGCCGAAAGAGCAACCTGGCTGGCGGTGGCAGCCTTTTGCATGGTCACGAGCACCGCTTGGGCCTTGTCAATCTCAGCTTTTCGCACGACTACGTCTTTCTTGCCCGCTTCAAGTTCCTTGACCTTCTTGTCGTGGACGGCCTTCAAGCTGACGGCCAGAGCGGCGAGTTCCTTGTCGCCGCTTGCCTTGGCCGCAGCCACCACCTTGTCCCCAGATTCCTTCAACAGCGGTATTGCCTTCGTGACCGCTGCCACCCTGTTGCTGGCGTCGACATGAGCCTTCTGAGCCTTGGAAACCACCTCAGTCGACTTGGCGACATTCGCCACGGCCGCCTTGTAGACCCCTTCGGCAGCAGTTGCATTGGCGTTCTTCTGATCCAAGTCCTTCTGCAGTAACCCGAATTCTCCGTTGGCCTGAGCCAACGCATCGGCGGCCGTATTGAACACCGCCTCCTTGGCATCGAACTCATCAAGCACCGTCGTGTATTCGATCTCGTCCTTCCAACGGACGACCGACAGAGTGGCGACGTTGAAGTTACTGGACGCCGTCGCTGCCGTCTTCTGGACCGCCACCACTTTGTCCGCGGCCGGCTTGACCGCCTTTGTCAACTCGGCACCTCGCTTCTGAGCCGCAACCAGCCCGGCCTTGGTCGCCTGGTCGTCCTTCTGTACGGCAACCAGATCGGCTTTACTCTTGGCCAGTGCCTTCGTTTTGTCGACGTTCGTCTTCTTGGCTGCAACAAACGTTCCGTTTCGCTTGTCGAACGCGGCCTTGAGTGTGGCAGCGAGTTCTGCCAGTTCCTTGTCGCCACTGGCCTTGGCGGCGGTCGCCAGGGCCTTGTCTGAGGTTTCCTTGAGAAGCGGGACGACTGGCGCCAATGCGGCAACCGTCTTGGCCGCAGTAGCCTGCTCGGCCGTATACGTCTTGACTTGCCCCTGGTACGTCTTCAAGTTGGCCGCCAGCGTCTTGCCCTTCGCCTGCAGCGTCGAAATCCGCTTATTGGTGACATCGAGATCCGTCTTGACCTTGGTTGACACCGCCCGAGCCGCCTTCAGCGCGGCCTGTTGCTTCTCGTTTTCCAACTTGGTCGTCGACACCAACTTAGAGGCGTCGGCCAATCGTGTGACCAATGTCGCCGGGTTGACCGAGAGGTTCCCGATCAACTTGCCGTCGGCGGCGTTGTAAACGCGAACGACGCCCGAGTAGTCTCCGACAATCACCCGCTTGGTCTCATCGCAATAGGTGACTTCCAAACCGAGATCCGGTAGTGCGGCAAAGGCGCGAATCTGGGCTCCATCCTGCTTGTACAGCTTGGCGACCTTGTCGCGGCCGGTAGACACGAGGTTGCCGTCGTTGCAGAACTCGACCATGAACGAGCCGCCGCCATGAGCACCCCAGGTCTTGACCTGGCTTCCGTTTTCCATCTCCCACAACCGAATCGTGCCGTCGACACCGCAGGAGGCCAGGATGTTCGAATCGGAACGCCAACTCAGTCCGGTGACTGCGCCGCCGTGGCCACGCAACTCCTGGTACAACCGACCCGTTTCAGCTTCCCAGACGAACAGACCACCGTTGCGGTCACTGCTGGCCACCAACACGCCGTCCGGACTGAAGGCGGTGCAGTAGATCCAGTTGGTGTGCTTCTTGGGCACTTCCCACAACAACTCGCCTGAAACGGTCGAGTAGACTCGGAGCGCCTTGCCCGAACTGCCCAAGGCGATCATCGTGTGATCCGAACTGATGTCAGCACCCAGGACCGTATCCAGTTCTTCACCAATTTCCATCACTCGCCTGCCACTCTTCACGTCCCAGACAATCACCGTGCCACTGGCCGCGGCACGGCCTCCACCAGCCAACAACAGGCTGCCATTGCGACTGAAGACCAGCGTATGAGCAATTCCCTCGGGGTAGGGCAGAACACCGACAAGTGCCAGTGAACGGGTGTCGTAGAGCAGAATCTGTGTCTGACCGGCGACAGCACACAACGGAGCCCACGGACTGCTCGCCAAGGCCGTGATCGCCGTGGTGGTACTGGTGACCAGTTTCGGACTGAGCCCCAACCGGTCCGGAAAAGCCGGTACCTTGGGACGTCCGGTCGAAGGCGCTTCGAGAGTCAGGTTGAACTTCGGCTTGGTGCGGACAAACTTACTGCCGGAATTTTCGAGCACGCCACCATCAATCCACGCCTTCAACGTCGCCAACTCCTTGGCCGGCAACTTCGGCGACTTCGGCGGCATGAAGGGTTCGGACTCGTGAGTCACCAGGCTCCATAGGTAGCTGTCGGCCGACTCGCCCGGCTCCACCACCTCGCCGCTACCACCACCAACACGCAATGTGCCGTATGTGGTCATGTCCAGGTCGCCTTCCTTCTTGTTCGGCCCGTGGCAACTGAAACACCGTGCCTTGAGAATTGGACGAACGTGCTCTTCGTAGGTGACCTTCTTGGCCTTGGCGCCCGGAGTGGGCGTCTTTGCGTCCGCTGCCGAAACAGTCGTCGCCATCAACAGAACCAGAGCAGCGAAAAACAATCGAGTCATCACGAGGACTCCAACGGAACCTGAGAGGCGGGCGGGACGAAAGGGGCGTAGAAGCGGCGGGACTGTGTTTGTTGCGGTTAGTTTTGGTCGGTTGTCACACCGTGAACGCTGCGACCCAGTCTAAGTCACTTCCACTCGCTATTGTGGTTCGAACCGGGTGGTCGGTGAGGAAAACCAGGCAGGATATAGGGGTCCGGCGGCTTGGTAGGCGCCTAGTGGTTGAACAGGAATTCGCGTGAGTTCAACAGCGACCAGAATACGTCTTCGAAAACGCTGTTCTTGTCCTTCATCTCCGAATCAAGAATCGTCTTGATCGTCAACTTCTCCTTGTCCGTCGGCAGCCGGGACAGACAAACGACATACAGTTCGTTGATGATCTGCTCGTGCGAGAGCCCACGATCGGTGAGTTTGCCGAGAACATTGCCGGCCTTGATCTTACTGTTGACCGTGTCGCCATTGAGCAGGTGCAGGGCCTGCGAGAGGTTCGGCTCCATCTTCACTTCGCAGGCACACACGCTCTCACGCTTCGCCCGACCGAAAGTCGTCAGGAAGTAGTTACTGGTGTTGCCGTTGGCAATCTGGACCGCTCGAGCTCCAAGTGGCAGACCGCCGAACTTGTTCTTGGTGTCGGTGACCTGGCTGATCGAGTCGAAGAGCACTTCGGCACGCATCCGACGAAGAGCACCGTGCGAGAAGTTCGTGCTGTCCTTCTCGTTGGTGGCATTCGTCTGAGTCGCCAGTTGGTAGGTGCGAGAGACGCAGATGTCGCGGACCAGTTTCTTGAAGTCGTACTTGTAGCTGCTGAACTTGGTAGCCAACGTGTTGAGCAACGCCTCGTTGACCGGAGGATTGCTGACTCGAACATCGTCGACCTCGTTGATGATCCCCTTGCCCATGAAGTGGGCCCAGACGATGTTGGCCAGGTTTCGCCCGAAGTACGGGTTCTGATCCGACGCCAACCACTTGGCGAGAATGATCCGTCGGTCCTTGCCAGCGGTGTCCGGTTCGATGCCGCCCAGGAACTTGGGCTTCATCACGCGCCCACCCACCAGGTGCTTCACCTCACCACCTCCGCTGTTGAAGATGATCGTTTCGCGAGGATCCTCACCCTTCTTGCGTCCAATCTGAGCAAAGAAGGCTCCGAAACTGTAGTAGTCGTTCATCGTCCAGCGGTCGAATGGATGGTTGTGGCATTGCGTACACTGAATCCTCATCCCCATGAAGACCTGGGCAACGTTTTCGGCCACTTTCAGCGTGTTGGTCTCGTTCTGGTAATAGTTCGTCGCCGCGTTGGCAAACGTGCCGCCGTTGGCTCCGAGCAGTTCCTGGCACATCACGTCCATCGGGACGTTGTTGGAGATGCGTTCGTTGAGCCAGTTGTAGTACCTGAGCATGGATTTGTAGCTGATCTGTTGGGTGGTGCGGATCGTGAGTAGTTCGGCCCACTTCATCACCCACATTTCGACGAATTCTTTGCGGTTCAGCAGTTCATCGATCAGCCGTTCTCGTTTGGCCTGCCCGGCAAGTTTCGAGTATTCGACTCCGGACTTCGCCAGTGCCAATTCCGCGTCGGCGGCCTGCCGAGCCGTCAAGGCTGCTTCGGCCACCTTGGTCGTTTCAACAGCCAGCTTTTCGGCCGCAGTCTTCGCCGCGGTTGCGATCTTGAGCATTTCAGCGGCGGCCGTCTTCGTCGCCTCCGCCTTGGCATCAACCACCAGTTTTTGTGCAACCGTCAACGCCATCTCGGCGGCAGTCAACACCTTGGCCGCAGCTTCCGCAGCCGTCTTCTTTTCTCCCTCAGACTTCGACGCCTCGGTCAACACCTTCGTCTTTTCCGCCAAAAACGTCTCCGCCTCCGGCGTCTTTCTCATGAACCGCCAGAACTCATCAGCCGTCGGCAAAACGCCGGCAACATCGAGGTAGGCACGTCGAAGGAAGATCTCGTCGGCGCAGACTTCTGAAGGAACGATCCGCAGTTTCCTGAGCTTCTGGTGGATCAATGTATCAACATAGTTGACTTCAGATGTCTTGGGATCCTCGTACTGCAAACCCTTGGGCAGCACGATGAACCGGCTGCCGGTGGTGTGTGTTTCAAAGCGAGCCATCACGAATGCTTCGCCACGGGCATGAGAGGTCACTATGCCGGACTGCTCAACCTCGGCCGACGTGGCGTTGCTTGTCAGGAAAAGTGCCAAAGACGTGACATCACGGGTGGTACCGTCGGCGTATCGGGCCAGGACATTGAGTTGTTGGGTAACTCCTTTGCCGTTGAGGACCGCTTCCTTGGGGAACAATTCCAGCGTTGTCACCGCCGACACAGCACCCGGATCGTTGGGAGCACCCGCCTGCAGCCAGCGATCCAAAGTCGCGTACATCTCGCTACCGACATCGAATCGCCGGCCACCGGTATGCGGCACTGCTGCCGTGGTCTTTTCCATCAGCAGGCTCGATGCGGGCACCGCCAGATTGATCCGGCGACCCGGCAATTCTCGAGTCAGCCGGTAATGGTCTCCGGCCGGATCGAAACCAAACAGCGACAACCGGAATCCGTCCTTGCCTCGAGCCGACCCGTGGCAACTGCCGGTATTACAGTTGGCCTTCATGAATATCGGCATCACGTCCAATCGGAAACTGACCGGCCGATCATCACCAGCCTTTTCCGTTTCGATGGGCACCTTGACCGACTTCCCGCCAAACACGACGGTCAGTTCGCTCTTGCCGTCGGCCTTGGGCGTCAGCGTGGTTCCGTTCAGAGTCACCGACTTGGTGTCGGCGAGCGAAAACTTGGCCTCGCCGGTCACGTCGCTCGTCAATCCATTGGCATACGTTGCCTGCACGATCAGAGATTGACGATCTCGCTTCGTGGTCAGTTTGACCGAAGCGGGAGAAACTGTCAGCAAGGTCAACGGCGACTCGGCCGCTTGTGTGGAAACGGCGGCACTCGCCATTCCCAACAGAGTGGCGCAGATCGTCAACAAGTGTGAAAAACGCATGATCAGAGTTTCCTTGCGGGGAGTCGCCAGACTCGTCTGTCCGTGAATTCGTCGTGTCGCGTTTTCTACTTCGAGCCTCCGCCAACAGCGGCAGCAGCCTCTTCACGCTTCTTCTTCGCCTCGAGCCTCAACTTCTGCAACCGAGTCAATCTCACCACGACCTTCGGCATCGGCTTCGGAGCTTCCTTCTTCTTGGCCACCACCTTCGGCTTGGGCGGCGCGTTCTTCTTGGGCGGCAACGGCTTGTCGACTCTCAAGTGAGTGCCACCGACATTGGAATGCAGAATCGTCTCGCCGTCACGAATAATCGTCACCCGGCAGAACAGGCTCTTGTGAGTTCCTGCACGTGTGTTCTTGGTCGTCTGGACCGGGAAGACCACCTCCTTGGTGTCCTTAGTGATCTTCATCACCACGGTGGTCGCCTCGTTAGGCAACCCCAGCAATTCAACCTTCGCCTCGCCGGGGAACGGTGTGGCGTGGTTGATCTTGGCAACCACCTCGGTCGACTTACCCTGCTCGGTCGCCGCACGCAACATCGCCACCGTGACGAACGGTGAAGCGACTTCCAGAGTGGCCAATTGGCTCGACACCCACGCAGTTCCACCAGCGTTCGCACTCCCCAATGCATAGACCTTCCAGGTACCGATCCCGGCGCCGCCGTTGGCCGAGAGAGGATAAAGTACTTCGTTCTTGCCCTTGGGGATCGAGACGCTGCTCGAGGCCCCAATGCCCGGCGGACGGAACGGGAACTGGAGCGAAATTGCCTCGTCCCATCCCTCTTTCTTTTCCACCACGATCTTCAACTGCATCGAACCATTGCGGACGATCGGTACGCTGGGCTGGACGATCGAGAGCTTGAAGGGAACCTCGTCGACGACGCACACAGGAACCCGGTTCACATCCACACTCCAGTAAACCGACTGACCAGGAGCGCCCATCGTGAAGATCCCGTTGTTGCGGTAGCCGCCGGAGATGGCCTGTTTGGCGTCCGAGTGACGAGCTGTCAGTTGGCTCAGTGTCCCGGCGATCGGAGCGTCGGCGGCCGCCTCAAAAACCACAGGCAACGTGGCTAAGCCGTTCTTCAGCGTCTCGGCGTGAATCGTGATTCCCTTGGGGAAGTCCTTGGGATCCAGCACCAGGTCACCGCCAAAGTTGCTGCGGCCGAAATTGATCATCGTCGCGAACCGGTTGCCTCGAGCCACCACAATCCACTGGCGGTTCTGACCGTAGCGAGAGAACCGGGGGATAGTGGTGGTGAGGGTGGCCTTGGGCTGAGTCATTTCCACACGGTAGACGAAGTCATCGGATCCGCGACCCAGGTGATCGGTGACCCTCAACATGTAATCGCCATCGGCGGGAATCGTGACTCGGAAATAACTGTCCGGACCACGCGAATCATCGTTGCCGGCAATACTGCCTCCGTCGGCTTTGTAGAGATTCATGACCGGATCGAGCCCGCTGCGAATTCGCCGCGCGTAGCACTCGATGTTGAACACTTGCCCTTTCTTGGCGGCGAACTTGAAGAAGTCGATGTCGCCCTGCTTCTCGATGATGCCATTGAAGGCCTTGGGCAATTCGGACGGGGTCGCCTTGGCGATCTCGTCGTTGGGCTCGATTTCAAGATTGTTGCCATGAGGGAACAGGCGGAAACGATTGCCCGAGGGTGCTACCTGCTCGCCGGACTTCGGCTCCACCTCAAACAACTCCACGTCCTCACCGGGCAGCTTGAATGTCTGTTTGAACGGACCGGCCGCATCGCCCAGAAACGTCACTTCGACATTCTGCCCAAGTTGACCACCGGCGGGATAGACCGCGGTCGGTCGCGGGAACGTGCCGACATGAAGCCGGTAACGGCAATTGCCGTTGCCCGCGTAGGCACTCTCTCGAACCTCCACGATGTAGCGACCGTCAGCTGGTACCACCGCCGAGACGACCGCGTCCTGGAAGACCAGTGGCGAGTCGTCGGCACTCGCCATTTCGAAACGCTTCGAGTCGAGAATCGCGACATACGGGTCAAACAGAGTGGTCCCCAACCGCATGCCTTCAACTTCGGCAGCAATTCGCTGGCCCTTCTTCGCTTCGACCACGTAGTAATCGACATCCTCGTTCTGCACGACACCGGTGACGGTGATGTTCAGCGGAATTGGCTGCGGAGTCGCGAAATCACTGTTGGGTTCCTTCTCCGGAGTCGATCCGAACGGTCCCACCCAGAACGTCTTGTATTCGCTGACACCACTCGCCGTGCGAACCTGAGCAATATGTTGACCGAGACGGCAACTCGGCAAAACCTTGACGGCCACCTTGACCGAACCGGCAGCCGCTTCGAGCTTGACGACCTCAAAACCCGGTCCGTAAAAGAAAATCTCCTTGGCGTCCTGCAATCGGCTGCCGTTGAAAACCATCTGGTTCTCAACCCCACGCTGTACGCCACGAGGACTGATGCCGCCCAGCGACGGCGACGCGGCAGAAACCGGTAAGGCCGAAACCGACAGGGCCAGGCCCAACAACAACACCGTGGGGACTCGACTCGTGATTCGTTGCATCGTGGACTTTTCCTTGAACTTCCTGAGTCTCTTCGAAAGGGCGATGTCGCTCAATGAGATGACGATCACCGACCCGACAGCTCGGCTTCTCGAATCAATCGAAACTCCATCCTAACGCCGCGGGTGGTAAATGTGTGGTGAGAATCCGGTGAAAACCCAATGTGGGTCGATCGGATTGGTGTGTTGGGGGGATATGGGGTAGGGATCCTGTAGGGCAGGTAGCAAGACGGACCACGTCCGCTGCCGGACGTGGCCCGTGACTGGTTTTCATTCACTCAGCAGGCCAGGGCCGGCTCTAGGCCAGTAAGTCCTTGCGGACTTCGCCGCCGTTGACAATTTCGATCGGGCGATCGCCCGGTGCCATCAGTTCCTTCTCGGCAACAATACCCATGCAGTGATAAATCGTGGTCGCCCAATCCTCGACGCCCAACGCATCCTCCTCCGGCTCGCTCGCCGTCGCGTTCGACAATCCGTAGATGGCTCCACGCTTGATTCCACCACCGGCCATGGCGGTCGAGAAGACCTTGGGCCAGTGGTCACGACCGGCGTTGGAGTTGATCTTCGGCGTCCGGCCAAACTCGCTCGCTGTGCAAACCAGCGTAGAATCCAGAAGACCTCGTTCGTCGAGATCCCGGATCAAGCGGGCGTAAGCCTGATCGAAGGCCGGCATCTGACTCTTGATGCTGCCGTTGATGTTGCCGTGCATGTCCCAACCGCCATAGGTCAGAGTCACGTAACGCACACCCGCTTCGACCAGTCGCCGAGCCATCAGCATCCGCTGACCGGCCGAGTTGCGACCGTACTCGTCACGCAACTTCTTCGGCTCCTTGGCAATGTCGAACGCCTCGCGAGCCTTCTTGGAACTGACCAGCGAGTAGGCTCGCTCGTAAAACGTGTCGACCGCGTCGAGCGAATCGGCCTTTTCACGAGTCGCAAAGTAGTCGTTGACCGCGCCCAGGATCGTGCGACGACGTTCGAATCGCTTGTCATCCACTCCACCTGGCAACTTCAGATCCTTGACCGTGAAACTGCTACTCGCCGGGTCGGAACCCAAGCTGAACGGAGCATACGAACTGGGCAGATAGCCCGTGCCGGCAAAACGGTTCGGCTGGCCGGGAATACACACGTACGGTGGCAGGTTGTGGCGAGGGCCAAACTCGTGAGACACCACCGTCCCGATACTCGGGAACTCCAACGCCGGACTCGGACGGTAGCCGGTGAACATGTTGTGAGTGCCCCGCTCGTGAGCGGCTTCGCCATGAGTGTGCGAGTTGACGACGGTGATCTTGTCGGCGATCTGAGCCGTGTGCTTCATCGTCTCATTCAGACGACCACCCGACACCTTCGTGGCGATCGAACCCATCGGACCACGGTACTCCAGTGGTGCGTACGGCTTCGGATCCCAAGTCTCCTGGTGAGCCTGACCGCCGGGGAAGAAGATGAAGATCACCGACTTGGCGGTCCCTTCCTTGCTCTCGAAAAACTTCTGATCGGCCTGAGCCTGCTCGGCCCGGAACAGATCGGCCATCGTCAGGCCAAGTCCGCCAAGATAACCGGCGTACAGAAAATCACGTCGAGACGCTTGCTTGGACATCAACTCTTATCTCCTTGAAGTACCCGACAACTCGAATCGGCCTGATTCGTTCACTGTTCGGCTACGGCCTGCTCGTTTCACTTCTTCTTATTACCAGCATTCGGCACAACAACCTTGCCAATTTGGCCCAATCGTCAAAACCGACAGCATAACACCAGCTCGCCGGGTCCAACCCAACGTATAACCAGCCGCTTGCGCGTTGAAGCTATAACTACACCAGCAACTGCCCCAGTGTCAAGGCTCATGCCGCCAGCAGACGGTTTCAGCGACTGTCGGGACCAGGCGGCGGATCCGCCTGTTCGAGCTCCGACGGCTCGACCCGGCTCTCGAGCGGTCCGAGTGCCTGCTTGAGCAGCAGGAGTTCGAGAGCTGTATCGAGCGACATACCTTCGAGTTGTTCGGCCCACACAGACTTGTCCAACCGGCTGGCATCCGGCATTTCTCTGTCGATCAGAGCCCGAATCTGCTCGGTAGTCGCCAACGCGGCACCCCGAATCGGCTCGGCCGATCCTGGCCCGATAAACGGCCCCGGACGACCACCGACTGCCGAATCGGAGATGAACTGGCGATTGGGGCCCTGATCGTCCGAGCTGCCAAAGTTCGAAATCGAGTCGACTCGTGCATCGGACGAATCCGGAATCGCGTCGATCGCATCGAAATCAAAAACCGGAGCACGCACGGGCCAGTCGGCCTGCAATGCTTCAGACGCCACTTGGCCACTGACAGCCACCACGCAACTCTGCCGTCCCATCACGAATCCCACAACGCAGGCGGTCAGCAGGATGGCGGAATGCAGGACGAAACGTGAGGCGGCCATGACCGGATCTCGCGAGATTGAAGACCAACAGCGAGCGAAGGGTACTTCGAACCCCGGTCCACTCACAACCCCGAATTCTCACTCACCATCGCCGGGTCGACGTCTGAGTTCCTTTCGCTGCGATCGCTGTTTTTTGCTCTTCAGCCGCCGTTCCTTGGACCCACGAGTCGGCCGAGTGGGTCGGCGTTTCTTGGGCGGACTGGCAACCTGCCGAATCATCTCGGCCAACTTCTCGAGACAATCAGCACGATTCAACTCGCGATCTCGAGTCCTCTGGCTCGTGACCAAAAACTCTCCGTCACCAGTAATCCTCGACCGGTAGTTCGCCTGAATCCGTTCCAGCAGCCCGGCATCAAGACTCGGCGACTCCACCACCCGCCATCTCAACCGCACCTTGGTACTTGTCTTGTTCACCTTCTGACCACCCGGCCCCGACGACCGCATGTATTCGAAGTCGAATTCCGACATCGCGATCGACATGCGATCGTTGACGATCAGGCAATCGCCCGAGGCAGGTGAAGGGTTGGGGGTATCATCGGTCATGCGACTCTAGTGGACCTTCTCTGGAAACCGTCCTAGACTAACACCATTCAGCCCAGGTCCGACGCGGAAAACAACATAATGCAACTCCCCCAGATGATCCGGATCCGGCAGTCCTTCGACACGACTCGAGTGGCCAGCATCGCGGCCGAAGTCTCGGCCCAACTCACAGATCTGGATCTGGGCCAAACCGTCCAGCCCGGTCAAACGGTCGCCATTTCAGCCGGCAGCCGCGGCATCGCCAATATCGCCGAAATTATCAAGGCGGCCTGCGATCACATCAAGACCCTGGGCGCCACGCCGGTCATCATCCCCGCCATGGGTTCGCACGGCGGCGGGACTGCCGAGGGACAACGGGGCATCATCGAAAGTTATGGGATCACCGAGGAGTTCACCGGAGCGGAGATCCGGGCTTCGATGGAGACGGTCATCATTGACGAAACTCCGCAGGGGATCCCCGTCCACTTCGATAAGCACGCCTCCGAAGCCGACCACGTGATTGTCTGCGGCCGAGTCAAACCGCACACCGGGTTCGTGGGCGAGATCGAATCGGGCCTGCACAAGATGATGCTCATCGGATTGGGCAAACACGAAGGCGCCAAGATCTACCACCGGGCGATCCAGGACTACAGCTGGCTGGAGATCGTCACGGCCGTTGGCGAAAAAGTGCTCGAGAAATGCAACATCGTCGCCGGCCTGGCCATCGTCGAGAACGCGTTTGACGAAACCGCATTGATCGAAGCAGTCGCACCGGCCAATTTCCTGGAACGCGAGAAAGAACTGCTGTGCCAGGCCAAGCAGTGGATGCCTCGACTGCCGTTTGACACCGTCGACCTGCTGATCATCGACGAGATCGGCAAGAACGTCAGCGGATCGGGCATGGACACCAACGTCGTCGGCCGCAAGTACAACGACCATGCCGCCACCGATGCCGACCTGGTCCGAGTTCGCCGCATCTTCGTCCGCGGCCTGACCTCCGAAACGCACGGCAACGGCTGCGGATTGGGGATCGCCGAAGTCACCAATCTTCGCACCATCGCCGAAGTCGACCAGTCGGCCACCGCGATCAACGCTCTGACCGGAGGCCACCCGTCAGCAGCCGGGATGCCGATCGCGTTCGAGACCGACCGCGAATGTATCGAGGCGATCATCCCCACGATTGGCTTGACCGAGCCAGAAAATGCTCGAGTCGTCCAGATCACCAACACGATGCAGGTGGGCGAAGTCCTCGTCAGCGTGGCGTTTGCTGATGCCATCGCGGCTCGAGACGATCTGGAAGTGGTCGAAGCAACCGAAGGCATGCAGTTCGACGACCGGGACAACCTGGTCCCCGTCGTCGCCGCCGGAGCCGCCGTCCACGCCTGACCCCAGGGACCGGCTTCGGTCACTCGGGCCGACGTGCCGTTACCACGGCCACTGCTGACAACAGGGGCAGCACGCCAAACAGAATCAACGCCACCGCGTAGCTACCCGTCCAGTCAAAACTCAAGGCCAGCGGCAACGGACCGCACGCCGCCGCAATCACCGCGGCGGACATCGCCACACCTCGGATCGCCCCCTGGTTGGTTCGCCCGTAATAGTTGATCCACACCGCCGTCCCGGCCGTTCGGATAATCCCACCCTGCAAACCCAGCACTCCGGCATACGCCAAGGCCCAAACCGGACTGGGCATCCACAACATCAGCCCGGTCCCCGTCGACAAACACACCATCGCCACCGCTAATAAGTACCGCTCGTAACCCAGGTCGGTCAGGAGCCCGGCCACCACGCCACAAAACGTGGCCACCACCGCTTGCAATCCCAGCAACAGCAACGCATCGCTGCGATTTACATCGTGGACGGCCATCAACGAGACCTGGTGAAAGATCAGCCCCGTCCCAACCATCGCCGTACTGCTCCAAACAGCCAGCAACTTCCAAAAACTGCTCAACCGAACGACCTGGCCCAACGAGAGATCGCCCGCAACGACCGAACTGCCACTCGCGCACGCCTCGGACGTCTCCGTGGCAGACTCCTCACTCGACGCCGATCCTCGAACTGCCGGATCGTCGTGCCACCGCCCGTCGGGCAGCAACCCAAGAGGTTCTGGACGATCGCGGACCAGGAGCAACGCCGGCAGCACCAAGCCGCCCCAGACCATCACCGCCAAGCCCCACCACGCCGAACGCCAACCGTACTCGTCAATCAGCAGGTTGTTGAGCTGAGGAATGGTCATCACTGAAACGGCACCGCCCAGGCCGACGATTCCCATCGCCAACCCGCGACGACTCTCGAACCACTCGCCCACCAACCACGTTGCCGACAACGTGATCGCACCCTGGCCGATGCTGCGAACCAGGGTGAATCCGACCGAGAGGCCGAACAACGAATCGATCGACGACATCCACAGGCAGGCGCAGCCCAGCAACAGACCCAATGTCGGCAACAGCACCCTCGCTCCCAGTCGATCCAAAAGGATCCCGATCCCCGGCAACAGCGTGCCGCCAATCAAACCGCCCACCAGGTAGGCGATCGAGTAATCGGTTCGCTGCAGACCCAGATCGCCAAGCATCGGATCGATGAAGGCCGCCACCGAAAACGACTGGCCCGGCGCCGACATGAACATGCCGAGAGTCCCGATGGCCAGCATCACCCAAGCCGGGTGTAACCGTCTCCTCGGCGCAGCCAAGACCCGGGGCTCGGAGGAAGAAACGCCCAGGGCAGAATCGAGTGCAGACACGAGGGGGGCAGCAGGGCAGACAGGTGGGGTGGGAAACGACTGTTCTAGGCAGGAGCCGCGATGGCGTAAAGCCCAGTCTCTCCTAACGCAATTGCTCACCCAGCCACCGCGAAGCGTTCTCGAGCACCTTCAAAGGCATCGGCTCGAAGTAGACACCGTAGGTCTCGTGGCCGGGACGGAAGTAGAAGACCTTGCCCTTGCCGAGATTCCAGACCATCCCACTGCGGAATCTCTCTCCCGCTTTCCATCGCTCCTCGAACACCACCACGTCGGGTGCCGGCACGTGGAACGGCTCGTCATACATCTCGGTGTGAGCCACCGTCCAGGTCTTGGGCAAGCCCCTTGCAATGGGGTGCGAGGGGACCTTGGTGATGATCGTCGACGGCTTCCCGTCGGGCCGGTAGGCGGGGAAACAGCAGTTGGGCAACCGCAGGTTAACCTCGTAGCGACCGTCCTTGTTGCGGAGGAACGTGGAGGCCGGTGTCAGTGCCGCACTTCTGGTGGGTGCCCGGTACAGGGGCGGATCGGGAGGCAGGAGCTTGAGCAGAGCCTTGCTGCGGAACTTGAGCGGAACCTGGCCCAACGCCTCGTCCTTGGACCTCGCGTTCATCGCCTCGATAAACGGGGTCGACCAGTGAGCCGAATGCAACGCGATCAGCGACAGCTTTCCTGCCTGGATCCGCTTCACGATCCGCTGTCCGGCATCGGGCTTGACCAGTCCCTGACGAACGTGCCCCCACCAAATCAGCACGTCGCAACTCTCAAGCACCTTGTCCGAAATGCCCTGCCCGGCGTCATCCAGGGCGACCGACCTGACAGTGAGTCCCGGGCGGACAGAGAGTGCCCTGGCGATCTGGTTGCCCAGGAAGTCGGGATAGGCCTGTTTCTGCCGCGGCTGACGTTCGTCCCAGACCACCACACGGATCGGTTCAGCCGCCTGCACCTCTCGCATCAGGCCGCACGCCGACGCCACGCTCCACAACATCATCGCCATCATCGCCATCATCACGTTCAGCCGCTTCATGACATCTCCGTTTCGATCCTGTCAGATCGCGTTCAGTTGATTTCATCCTGGTCGCTGCGGATCCGCTTGGATAGAGCCGAAAAAGCAAACGAGAATGTGCAGGGAAGCCACGGGCAACAGGGGACAGCATATCCCGGCCGGAAGCACGCGACCATCGGCCAGCTTGCGTCACCGGTGATGTTGCCGGACAATCCCATGCCACCAACGACACATCCCACGAGGACGCCATGATGATCCGCCACCTGTTTGTCGCTTCCGTCGCCCTGGTCGCCGCACTGGCCGCCCCCCAGCCCAGCCCCGTCGCGCCCGACCCCGATGGCAAGAGACCGATTGATGCAGCCCAGGAGGTGTTCATCGCGAAGATGACCTGGATGGAAGTCCGCGACGCCATGCGAGCCGGCACCGACACCGTGATCATCGCCACCGGCGGCATCGAACAGAACGGCCCCTACCTGGTCGCCAACAAGCACGGGGTCGTGCTGCAGGCGATGACCGAGTCGATCGCCCGGGAACTGGGCAATGCGCTGATTGCCCCGATCGTCGACTTCGTCCCCGAGGGTGACATCAAGCCGCCGACGGTCCACATGAAGTACCCCAGCACGGTGAGTGTCCGCGAGGAAACCTACCGGGCACTGCTGACAGACATCGTCGCCAGCTACAAGACTCACGGCTTCCGACACATCGTTCTGATCGGTGACAGCGGCGGGAACCAGGATGGACTGAAGGCCGTCGCCGGGGCCCAGGACGAATCGGCCAAGGATGGTCCCCGGGTCAGTTTCATCCCCGAGTACTACAACTACGGCGAGGTGGGAAAGTTCCTCGAGGGACACGGCATCAAGCAGGTGCCCGAGGGATTGCACGACGATTTTGGGATCACCGCCATCATGGCAACCGTCGACCCCGACAGCATCCGTGCCAAGCAGCGGAAGAAGGCCGGCAAGTTCACCATCAACGGCATCAACCTCGCACCACTGAAGACGACTCAGAAATGGGGCCGGGCGATCATCAGGTTCCGCACCGACGCCGCGGTCACCGCGATCCGACTGGCCCGCAAGTGAGCCGGCCAGGCAACACCTCGACGGGCCCCGCACCATGAGACTCTCTACACCGCTGCTGCCACTCCTGCTCGGTTGCCTGGCTCTTCCGGTTTCGGCAAGCGAGCCGACCATCCGCATCGACACACCGCTCACCCCACCCACCTGGGCGTTGCTGGAACGCCAACTGCTGGAGACCAACGCTGCCGCCTGTCGCCGCTTCTTCGCCCGCTACTTCGACGAGCGAGGATTCCTGTTGTGCGTGGAGCGATGGGGTGGTGACGACGGCCCCGACGACGCTCCGGAAAACGTCGGTGGCTGGGCACAGTTGCACGCCCTGGGTGGAGCTGACGACATCCTGACGATGTACCGCAAGGCCTGGGAAGGTCATCTCAGGCAATACACCCTGGCCAGGACAGTCGAGGTGCCCTTCGCCCGTGACGGGATGTACTACAAGGAATTCCCCGTCATGTTCGACTGGCAACACAACGGCGAGGGCCTGCGGCTCTTCAACCTCCAGGGACTCAGCGACTACCAGGACATCCGCTTCGGGCACCGCGTGCGTCGCTACGCGGGGTTCTACATGAACGAGGATCCCGGGGCTCCAAACTACGACCCCAGGCACAAGATCATCCGCAGCATGATCAACGGCAGTCGCGGACCGCTGCTGCGCAAGGCAACCGGGCTCGACTGGGCCGGTGACCCGATCGAGATCGAGAACCGCTTCCACCTGGGCCATGGAGAACGAAACTACGCCGAGATGGTCGCTCACTTCAAGGACTATAACGACGTCGTCGGTGATCACCCGCTGAACCTGATCGCCACCACGCTGCCGCTCAATGCGTATATGCTCACCGGCGAGGCCAAGTACCGGACCTGGCTGATCGGCTATGTCGACGCCTGGCTGAAACGGATGAAACAAAACAGCGACATCATCCCCTCCAATATCGGGCTCGACGGCACCATCGGCGGCGCCACCCGTGGCAAGTGGTACGGCGGGACCTACGGCTGGGGTTTCACCGTGATCGTCCCCCAAACCGGTGAACTCGCTCATCGCAACCGCCAGCACTGGGGTTTCGTCGGCATGATGAACGCCTACCTACTGACCGGTGACGACAAGTACCTGGACGCGTGGCGCAAGCAGACCGCCAAGGTCAACGCCCAGAGACGGGTCGTCGATGGACAAGCCGTCTACCCGCGAATGTACGGCGACAAGGGATGGTACCTCTGGTTGCCCCAGCCCTACACCTACAACCAACTCGAGATCTACTACCTGTCGATGAAAGACGGCGACCGAAAGTACCTCGAGAACGACCCGTGGCTGAAATTCCTCGACGGTGACAACAGCGATTACGCCGAAGCGGCCCTGAGGAGAGACCTGGCCGAGGTGAGGCGGCGGTCATCGGCGATGGATGGCGACACGACCACGCCCGACACACGGCTTGCCGATGACCCGGCCAAGTACAACCCCGCCCAGGTCACCGCGCTGAGGCAATTGATGGTCGGTGGCCTGGACCCCGGACGCCGCGCTTCGGTCTGGCACACCCGGTTGAGGTACTTCGACCCGGCCAACAGGCGCGCCGGAATTCCCGACGACTGTGCCGCCCTGATCGATCGCATGACCGACACCACCACACGCGTCCAACTGGTCAACACCAACCAACTGCAGGGTCGCGAATTGATCGTGCAGGCCGGAGCCTACGCCGAACATACGTTTCGAGCCGTCGAGATTGGATCGAGACGGATCCCGTTGCACGGACCAACGCTTCGAATCCGACTGGCTCCGGGTGCCGGAGCCACTCTGACCCTGGCCGTCGACCGGCATTCCCGAACGCCAACCATGCACTTTCCCTGGACTACTGGTTCGCGAATCCCCAGTCCGTCGGCTGATAACTGATCGCCAACTCGGGCGTCTCGTACCTCCGCCCCTCCTCGACGAGACTGTGCATCACCCGATCCAGCACACCAGTCGTCAACAGCGTCCGCTCGACCGGATACGTCTCGCGTCCGGTCTGAAACATCTCCTCGATCGCTCGCAGCAGATGCTCGAAGTGACCAAACGGCTTATTCTCCTCGAGCCGAAACCACGCCGCCACCGGCTCGCGACGCCCCTTCAACTTGGCGGCAAAACAGAACTGGTTACCCAACCCGCTGCCCATGATGACCGACGAACGCAGTCCGTCACGGTGCTCGATCAAGTACCCCGTCGCCTTGCGAATCACCGGCGGACCAATCGGCTGCTTCGGTCGCAACCGCTCGGGCAACGACCCCACGGCCGCTTCGAGCAACTCCTGCGACCAGCGGCCGCGGTCACGAGCTCGAATCAACGCGTCACCCGAAACCGCCCGAACCGCTCCCACTCCCGTCTCGCCGCCACGACGCCGTTCGATCATGCACTGCAACGTCTCCAGGGCATGGTAGCCGTAGGCTTCCAACCCCCCGTACCCCACCGCCATCGCCTCCTCGATCTCAACACCTCGCCCAAGAGTCAAAGCCGGATACCTCCAGCAGGTCGGCAACGACGAACCTGCCATGAACGGGATCTTCAGCCGGCGAGCCGTGCGGTACATGTGCAGGGCGTCCGAAAACTTCCAAGCCAGATGCTTGTCAGAAAACACCGGCACCGTGCGGCCCGACTTCTGCATCGCCGCTACGATTTCATCGAAGAACCGACGTCGAGGGTACATGTGCTGACGTGTCCGAGGCGTGTACGGGTAGTCGCCGTGCTCGCCTACGGAAATCACGCCCTCGATCCGCTCGCCACCGGTTCGCTTCCCAATCGCCTGCTCGATCGTCCCGCTGATCTCGAATCCATGCTTGGCCGCCAAACCCCGACTCAGCTCTCCGTCAGGGACCTGGTCGGTGAACATCGACACAAGCTTCAGATCGGGACCAGCCTTGCCATCCTGCCGCCATCCCTCCAACACCTTGCCGATGATCACGTCAGCGTGAGCGTTGTTGTGGTAAGCGGTCACGACGGCCGCAATCGGTAACTTGCGGCGGCCGGCACCGAAGGCCGGCAGACCGGCAACCGATGTCACTCCCGCGGCAGCCAGCCCGCCAATAAAGTCGCGTCGCGTGATCATCGGTCTCGGCTCCAAAATTAAACTCCGATCATCGCCGACCATTCGAACCAGCCTTACCATTCGACCCCTGACGACGAATCTCTTCCAGTTCCGCCTCGAGTTCCTTGCGCTGACTCCCAATCTGCCGCAGCTCGGTCAGTGCCTGCTTCGCATCCATCCGGACTGATGTCAAGTCGCCCATCCCCAAGAGCAACAGCCACGCACCCAGGCAAATCACCACAATCCAGTAGACCGCGATCCACGCCGGGTCCTGCTGCCAGATCATCGCGTCGCCAACACCCAGCATCACCCCCATCACGCAGATCATCCCCGACATCTGCATCCGGCGTCTGTATCGTGACCGCAATCGCTGACGGTCCCATTGGTTGAGACCCGGATCGACCTGCTGCCCAGCCCACGTCGCTCGATGAGACCGCATCATCAGGATGCCAACCAGCAGCAACCCGCCGCCAAAAACAGCAGCCGGCACCCAGTGAAATGGTTCCAGTCCGATCAGTAGGTCTCCTCAATCGCCTCAGTTCAATGATGCCGCACAACCCGCCAATCGCTCAGGGACCCGACGCCGGCACACTCTCCAACCAACCCAAAACCACGCGACCCACCGCCGCCAGGCTGGTCCCCGAACAGGCTCGCACGTTGTCTCGAGTCGTATGCCAATAAGGATAATCGAAATCGATCAGGTCACACGTCGGGATCTTGGCAATCCGGTTCAACGGCACATGATCGTCTTCGACATCATGCTTGGGCCGAGGCCGATCCTTGAACTGCGACACCTTCAGCCGACGAGCCGTCCGCCAGATGCCGTCGACCACCTTGGGAGCATAGTACAGGCTCTTCTTCTCGACAAAAATTTGCAGGTCGCGGTCGCCGACCATGTCCAGCAACACGCCGGCCACGTACTTGTGAGTCGGTTGCCGGTCACGATACTGCGTAGCAAAATGAGTCGACCCGTGAAAGAACTTGCCCAGCGTCCGGCCACCCTGCTCAAACAGATATTCCTCGGCATCAAAAAACACGAAGTCGACGCCAACACGAGTATCAAGCGACGGCATGTGATGAGCCAACTCCATCAGCAACGCCACTCCGCTGCCTCCGTCGTTGGCTCCAAGAAACCGTCCGCGAGGATTCACCGGATCGAGATCCGGAAACGGTCGCGTGTCGTAGTGGCAGCAGAGCAGGATCCGAGTCGTTCGACGCGGATGCCAACTGACGACCAGGTTGGTCATCCGCACCGGCTTGCCGTTTCGAGGATCAGGGCGGTCGAACGACTGCCGAGTGACGCGGGCTCCGAAACGAGCAAAATGGGCCGAAAGCAACCGTTGCTGAGCCTGCATGCCTCGCGAACCGCTCGGCCGAGGCCCCAAGCGGCAAACCGACTGCAGATAACGGTAAGCCCGTACCGCATCTGGCCTCGCGGCCATGACCTGCCCGGCCACAACAACCAAGGCAACAACCGCCGCCACCAGCCAGCAGGGACTGACTCTCCTCGCCGCCAGGCGAGGCTGCCTGTCCCAGTCCCACAGCTCCCTCTGTGTGGCCACCGTGCTGTCACTCCGTCAGGGGGCAGCGGTCAAGAATCACGCCTGCTAGAAATCCGACTGCAACCGTGAGATCAAATCGTCGTTTTCCGCTCGGATCGCTGCCGGCAGCTTGTCACCAAATCCGCTCAGGTACTCGCCGCGCTCGTTCGCTTCCTCTAACCACGCTCCCGAGTCGACATCCAACAGAGTTTCACCGATGGCGCCGGTGAGTCCCAGTTCGTCAAAGCCTACGGCTTCCGGAGTCGGCAGCCAACCGATCGCGCTCTCGGTCGCATCGCCCTCACCGCCAACTCGATCGACGATCCACTTCAGCACCCGCATGTTGTCGCCGAACCCGGGCCACAGCCAGTTGCCCGCCTCGTCACGCCGGAACCAGTTGACATGGAACACTTCGGGCATCTTGTCGCCACCGCGTTCTCCGACATCCAACCAGTGCTGCCAGTAGTCCGCCATGTGGTAACCGCAGAAGGGGAGCATGGCCATCGGGTCGTGTCGCAGTTCGCCCAGACCGCCAACCGCGGCTGCGGTCTTTTCGCTGGTCATCGTCGCGCCGATGTAGGTGCCGTGCTGCCACGACCGGGCTTGGTAGACCAGCGGTGTGGTCGACGAGCGACGGCCTCCGAAGATGATCGCCGAGATCGGCACGCCGCCAGGTGACTCCCAGTCGGGAGAAATGCAGGGGCATTGGCTGGCCGGAGCAGTGAAGCGGCTGTTGGGATGAGCGGCCGGGACGTCCGAATCGGGTGTCCACGGGTTCCCCTTCCAGTCGGTCGCCTCGGCCGGAGCCTCACACAGGCCTTCCCACCAGACGGTGTTGTCCGGCTTCAACGCCACGTTGGTGAACAGCGTGTTGGCGGCACAACTGGCCAACGCGTTCGGGTTCGTCTCGTCGCTCGTCCCCGGAGCGACTCCGAAGAACCCGTACTCGGGATTGACCGCGTACAACCGGCCGTCTTCGCCGAACTTCAGCCACGCGATGTCGTCACCAATCGTCTCAACCGACCAGCCGGCTTCGACGAACGAGGCCGGAGGCACCAACATGGCGAGATTCGTCTTGCCGCAGGCCGATGGGAATGCGGCGGCAACGAAGGTCTTGTTGCCGTCGGGGTCGGTGAGTCCGAGAATCAACATGTGCTCGGCCAACCAGCCTTCGCGACGAGCCAGGACGCTGGCCAATCGCAATGCGAAACACTTCTTGCCCAACAGGGCGTTGCCGCCGTAGTTGGAACTGAAACTCATGATCAGGTTTTCGTTCGGGAAGTGGCAGATGTAGCGTTGTTCAGGATCCAGGTTCCCGGTGCTGTGCAACCCCTTCACAAAGTCGCCGTCTTCGCCCAGTTCATCGATGGCCACCTGGCCCATCCGAGTCATGATCCGCATGTTGGCCACCACGAACGGACTGTCGGTGATCTCGATGCCAACCTTGGCCATGGGGCTGCCCGGAGGCCCCATCAGGTAGGGGATCACATACAGGGTTCGACCTGCCATACAGTTGTCGAACAGAGGGTCGACCAGAGCATGCATGTCGGCCGGAGCCTTCCAGTTGTTGGTCGGGCCCGCCTCGTCCTCGGTCGCCGCACAAATGAAGGTCCGATCCTCGACGCGGGCGACGTCGTTGATGTCGCTGCGGCCGTAGTACGAGCCGGGGTGCTTCTCCTCGTCCAGTTTCACCAGCGATCCGTCTGCGACCATCATGTCGTAGAGCTGCTGGATTTCCTCGTCGGTGCCATCGCACCAGTGAATGGATTCGGGATTGGTCTGAGAGGCGACTTGGTCGACCCACTGCTGGAGAGCCTGATTGGGCATCTTGGAGTTGTCTTTCGGTATCTGTCGGTCAAGGCGGTCATCTCACGCGGCATCCGCGTCAGGACTGTTCGACGACGACTTTAAGCGGACCGGAGTGTCGATTCAAGGAGTCGCCAATCCAGAGTCCGCCATGTGCCCATGACCAGGGCACCGCCAAAGTCGTTCAACTCACCAGCCCAACAGCCCAACAGCCCAACAGCCCAACAGACAAGCATGCCAACATTCCGCCAGACCCCAAGACAGCCCGGCAAAGGCGGGCGATATCCCTTACTTAGAATCCCGGAGCCCCGCACGACGGATCAAGACCAGGGGCCCCGCTCGTGGCGGGACCGGCCCCCCTTACTTGGCGTTGGGTTTCGCAATCACCCGCCGCGACACCAAGCACTCAATCGGCTGAAACACATGCTGACCCGACATCGTGCTCCCCACATAATCACGCCCGCGGAGAATAATCGGCCACGACTCGGCCAGCAGCTGACGACGCATCGAATCCAACTCGAAACTCGCACCCGCCACCGAATACTGCAGGTCATAGAGCTTGCCGTCCTGCTGAGGCACCACGATCAAGCCGTGACGCAGTTGATCCAAACCCAGCCAACCCAGCGTGATGCCATGATGGCTTTCGTTCTGGAACGAGATGGAAGCCAGCGACCGAAACGAATTGGTCACATCGTCGGCCAGCAACGCATCGGCACCGCGGATGTTGGCACTCGACTCGGCCGTCAACGTCCCGGTCACGCGAATGTCGACGGTGTGCTCGGGGCCATCCCCTTCAACGTCTCCGTCGGCCAGCGGCTTGTCGCTCCAGCGAACCGCCACCACTTGACCGGTGGTCAGGTCCACATCGACCGCCATCAGGTCAAAGACAATCGTCTGCTTGGGTTGGGCTTTGCCCAACGTGGCATCAAGTTCCAGGTCAACGCTGATCGCCAATTCGTGCCTGGCTTCGCCATCGGTGTCTGTACCGTCGACGTACAGCAGCAGAGCGGACGCCTTGGTGCCCGTCTTTTTTGGCTCCCAGCGAATGTACTGGCTGGCCGCCAACTTGCCGTCGCGAGAATCGAACAACCGTTGATCGGTCTGCTTGATATCGGCGTGCTGGCGCACCGAAGCGATCAGCCCCTTGGGGAACCCGTCC